>Ga0081538_10000094_pt1 | contig 86715 bp, 95 predicted proteins | sample TabmetS5T2R1_FD_71022 | JGI IMG/M metagenome (GOLD analysis project Ga0081538, IMG submission 71022) | Tabebuia heterophylla rhizosphere microbial communities from the University of Puerto Rico - S5T2R1 | ecosystem: Host-associated > Plants > Roots > Rhizosphere ... | reverse complement strand
CCGGGCACGATCTTCTCGCGCGCCATCGGCAGCGGCACGCCCCGCACGCTCTGTCCGGCGGCCGAGCGGATGAACGAGTACGCCTCCAGGCCGAGCGGGTTGGCCATGCCCTCGTTCCCGCCGAGCGCGGACGTCCCGGGCCCCGTCGCCGTCCCGCCCCTCGTCAGCAGGCCCGCCGTGACAGCTGCAAGCACGACCAGCGCAAGCGCTGCGGCCGCAGCAATCCTCCGTCTCCTTCTCTGCATCGAATCCCCTCTCTGTTTGACGGCTGCTCCCTGCGGCCTCCGGAACAACGTGCCGGTGGCAATGGAGCGCGTCACAGCACTGAGTCGTCCTGCGATTCGCCGGGCGAGTCTCGGCCGGAGGCTCTGCTCCAGCCGGTGAAGCACCTCCGTGTTGAAGCTCCGGCCGTGCTTCTCGGCCGAGCGGACGATCCGCTCCCGTAGCTCGTGAGGCATGCGGAGCAGGTAGCGGTAGCGATCGCTCACCGCAGGTAGGTAACACTATCTAGGAACGAAGATCAAGTCACTGATATCTCAGGAACCGCTCCTCGCAGGCGGCCGATATCAGCCTCGTTGTCCCTAGGAGCTCCCTGCCGCGGTCGAGATCCGTCCCTGCTGCTTGCGGGCGAGCTCGAGCACCTCCTCGAGCGCGACCCGCCCCTCGAACCCGTTGACGTTGATGAACGCGGTGACGTTGTCGTCTCGCCAGTAGACCCGGTAGTGCCGCACGCCTTCTCCGAGGCCCGGCTCCACGACCGTCGCCGCGAACGACTCGTCCCCGAGCCCCGGCTCGTCGATCGGCTGCCACTCGAGTGCGTCGTCCGCCAGGTCTTCGCGTGCCGCCTGGAGATCGTCCTCGGCCCCGCCGGAGGCCTCGAAGAGGTCGACGCGCGACTCGACGACCAGCGGGCCCGGCGTCTGCTGGCTGCCCGAGCGGTGGTAGCGCGCCTTCCAGCCGTCGCGCCGTCCGAAGCGGTCCCGGTCGCTTCGACGCCCTCCGGGGTTGTCGGCGAGCACCTGGCGCCCCTCGTCGAACCGTCGGAAGACAACAGGCAGATCGCCGGGTTGCAGCACGGTGCGCGGGAGCTCCGCCAGGTCGATGGTCACGTCGCCGCCGCCGCCGAAGGCGCACCCGACCAGCCCGAGGACGAGAACGAGGACCGCCCCGCGCACGGGCTCTAGTGAATCAGTCCCGACCCTCGTGCGGCTTCGCCATCGCCCGGTAGTCGAGCGCCTTCTCAAGCATCTCTTCGTCGACGCCGGCCTCGCGCGCGACCTCGCGAAGCGAGCGGCCGCTGCGCGCGGCCTCCTGGACGATCTCGGTCCCCTTGTCGTAGCCGATGTGGGGGTTCAGGGCGGTGGCGGCGGAGAGCGTGAGCTCCGCATAGCGCTCGGCCTGTTCCCGGTTCGCTTCGATCCCGTCGACGCACTTGTCCGCGAGGAGGCGCGACGCGGCCGAGAGCAGCCGGATCGAGTCGAGCAGGTTGCGGGCCATCATCGGCACGAAGACGTTCAGCTCGAAGTGGCCCTGCAGCCCGCCCACCGCGATCGCCTGGTCGTTGCCGATCACCTGGGCGGACACCTGCGTCACCACCTCGGGGATGACGGGGTTGACCTTCCCGGGCATGATCGAGCTGCCCTTCTGGAGCTCGGGCAGGAAGATCTCGCTCAGGCCGGCCCGAGGGCCCGAGCCGAGCCAGCGGAGGTCGTTCGCGATCTTCGTCAGCGAGACGGCCACCGTCCGGAGGGCGCCGGACGCCTCGACGAGCGCGTCGCGGGCGGCCTGCGCCTCGAACGCGTTCGCCGGCGGGCTGATCGGGAGCCTGGTCTCCTCGACGAGGCGGGCCCGCACGCGATCCGCGAACTCGTGGTGGGTGTTCAGCCCCGTGCCGACAGCGGTGCCGCCGAGCGGGATCTCCCCGACCCGCTTCAGGGTGTCGTGCACCCGGTCGTAGCCCTGACGGACCTGCGCGGCGTAGCCGGAGAACTCCTGGCCGAGCGTCATCGGGACCGCGTCCATCAGGTGCGTTCGGCCCGACTTGACGACGTCGTCGAACTCCTGGGCCTTGAGCCCGAGGGAGTTGGCGAGCCGTTCCAGCGCCGGCAGCAGCTCGTCCGTCAGCTGCTCGAGCGCAGCGAGGTGGACGGCTGAGGGGAAAACGTCGTTCGAGGACTGGCCCATGTTGACGTCGTCGTTCGGATGCACGTCCTCGCCGGCCAGCGTGGCGATGACCTCGTTGGCGTTCGTGTTCGAGGACGTGCCGGAGCCGGTCTGGAAGACGTCGATCGGGAACTGGTCGTCGAGCTCTCCCGAGGCGACCCGCGCCGCCGCTGCGGCGATCCGCTCCGCCTTGTCGGCATCCAGCAGGCCGAGCTCGGCGTTCACGAGCGCCGCCGCGCCCTTGATCCGGCCGAGCCAGTGGGCGACCGGGGCCGGGATGGGCTCGCCCGAGACGGTGAAGTTGTCGACCGCCTTCCGCGTCTCGCTGCCCCACAGCTCTCGGTTCACCGTCTGCTCGCCCATCAGTCGGTGGAGTATTTCGGCTGGACCTTCTCGCCGCGAATTGCTGCGATCGCGTTGTTCGCCGCGATCGCCGCCTCGCCCATGCCGACCGTGATGAGCGTGATCTTCCCCGGGTAGCCTGCGACGTCGCCGGCTGCGTAGACGCCCGGCATCGAGGTCTCGCAGGTCATCGGGTCGATCTTGATCTGCCGCTTGCCCTCGAGCTCGATGTCCCAGTCCGCGATCGCGCCGAGGTGGGACACGAACCCGAGGAGCGTGATCAGCGCCTCGCAGTCGTGGCGCTCGAGCTCGCCCGTCTTCGTGTTCTCGATCGACACCGCCTCGATCGACCCGTCGCCGTGGACCTCGCGAACTTCGTGCGGCGTGAGAATCCGGACGGCGCCTTCCCCTTCCAGGCGCTTGGCCTCGTTGAGCGACGACTCCAGCGCCCGGAAGCGGTCGCGCCGGTGGACGAGCGTGATCGGCAGCTCGGCGGTGTCCTGGAGCCCGAGCGTCCAGTCGAGTGCCGAGTCCCCGCCCCCGACGATGACGCAGCGCTTGCCGGCGAACTGTGCCTTCTCGCGGACGACGTAGTAGAGGCCACGGCCCTGCCAGTCGTCGATTCCCTCGATGCCGAGCTTGCGCGGCTCGAAGGCGCCGTGGCCGGCGGTGATGATCAGCACTCGGGACAGGTACGTGTTGCCGGCGTCGGTGGTGAGCGCGAGCACCTCCTCGCCGTTCTGGCTCAGCCGCTCGAGCGTCTTCGCCTCCTCGCCGAGGCGGACGTCGGCGCCGTACTGAAGGCCCTGCTCGGCGCACATGTCGACGAGCTTCTGACCCAGGATCTTCGGGAAGCCGGCGACGTCGTAGACGTGCTTCTCCGGGTAGGTCGCAGCCACCTGGCCGCCGATCTGCTCCAGCGACTCGACGATACGGACCGTCCCGTCGCGATGGCCGACGTAGTAGGCGACCGAGAGCCCCACCGGGCCGGCGCCGAGGATCGTGACGTCGCGAATATCGTTGGTGTTCAGGTCCTCGCTCACGCGGGAAATCCTAGTGTCGAGCATGGCTCCGCCGGCTCTGATTTTCGTCCTCGCCGTTTTCCTTGTGGTCGGCTGCGGCAGCGCTGACGGGGATAGGGCAGAGGGTGACCGGCCAGCGGCGCAGCTCGTGGCGTATCACCTTGAGGAGCATTGGGTCGAGTCGGAGCCTCCGACGCGGCGCAAGGATTTGACAGCCCCGCCGGGGGCGCGCGTCGTGAACTGCGGGCCGCCTGCGGAGGCCTGCCCGGGCGTCCCGGAGATCCCGCGCCAGACCGTCTTCTACGCGCTCACGGGAGAGCCGGAGTTGACGACCAGCGATTTCGAGGTCGACAGCGCGCGAGCAACCTTCGACCGCTCGAGCGGAGCCCCCGTCGTCCACGTCACGCTGACGGGGGAGGGGCAGGCTCGATTCCGCACCCTGACACGACGCATGGCGCGGGTTGGCCAGCGTCAGCGCCGGCATCAACAACTCGCGCTCGTTGTCGACGATCGCCTCGTCAGCTTCCCCACGATCGATTATCAGCTCACGCCCAATGGAATCGACTCCCGCGTCATCGAGATCACGGGGGTGGGCTCCCCGACGGAAACGGAGGAGATTGCGAAGAGGTTACGAGGGAACTAGTGCGAGCAGCCCGAGCCGCAGCCGTACTCCGCCGCGGGCTCCTCGCCCTCGGCGACCTGGAACGAGTGGCCGCAGCCGCACGACGCGACGACGTTCGGGTTGTTGATCGCGAAGCCGCCCTGAAGGCCCTCGACGAAGTCGACCTCGGTGCCCTGGAGGTACGCGGCGCTGTAGGGATCGACGACGATCGAGACGCCGTGCGCCTCGAGCTCGTGGTCGCCCTCCATCGCGCCGCGGTCGAAGCCCAACGCGTACTCGAACCCCGAGCAACCGCCGCCCTGGACGGCGACGCGCAGGACCGCGGCCTCGCCCTCGGGCTCCTCGGCCATCAGCTCGGTGATCTTCGAGGCCGCCCGCTCGGTCAGCGAGACGAGCTCGACGGGGCGTTCGGTCAACTCCATTCTGCGTGCCATCGTAGCAGCGTGCCCGGCCGCCAACGCCCGCGCGGCGGGCCTCCGCCGGGCCGACTTTGTAACACCTGATTCAGGCTCCGTTGAGCGATTTTCGACGGTGCTCGTAGCAGCTCGCAAGGGTGTAGTGTTCGGCGACGGTGGGGCGTCGGACGCCACTGAGCGATGCTCGATAGCTGGCTGCCGTTCCTGATCTACGGCCTGCTCGCGGTCGCCATCCCGCTGTCGATGGTCGCCATGTCGTTCGCGTTTGCGACCCGGCCCGTCGCCCGCAACCGGACTCGGTCGCTGCCCTTCGAGTCGGGCGTGTCGATGGGGCCGCCGCACCTGCAGCGGTTCACGATCAGCTTCTACCTCACCGCGCTGCTCTTCATCGTCTTCGACATCGAGATCGTCTTTCTCTACCCGCTGGCCGTCGTGCTCGAGCCGCTCGGCTGGTTTGCGTTCTGGGAGCTCCTCTTCTTCATCGGGATCCTCGCGCTGGCCTACGTCTATATCTGGAGAAAGGGGGCGCTGGATTGGCGCCGAAGCAGCTGAAGGACTACGGGCTCCGCTCGGAGCGCGTCCTCTGGAAGGGCAAGGGGCCCGGCGTCTTCGAGCAGGAGCTCGACGAGCTCGGGAACCTCGAGCAGAAGCTGCTCCTGACCACGGTCGAGAAGGCCGTCGCGTGGTCCCAGGGGTACTCGATCTGGCCGGCGACCTTCGGGCTCGCCTGCTGTGCGATCGAGATGATGTCGATCGTCACCTCGCGCTACGACAGCGCGCGGTTCGGCGCCGAGGTCTTCCGGTCCACGCCGCGCCAGGCCGACCTGCTGATCGTCTCGGGCCGCGTCGCGCACAAGATGGCCGCGCCCCTGCGGCAGATCTACGACCAGATGCTCGAGCCCAAGTGGGTGATCGCGATGGGCGCGTGCGCCAGCTCCGGCGGGATGTTCAACAACTACGCGGTCCTCCAGGGCGTCGACAAGATCGTCCCCGTCGACATCCACGTTCCGGGCTGCCCGCCCCGCCCCGAGGCGCTGCTCGAGGGCATCGTCCGGCTCCAGGAGAAGATCCACGCCGGCGTCCCGCCTGCCTACGAGATCCGCGGGGTCGCGACGTGACGTTCGAAGGCGTCCCCGGGCTCGTTGAGCAGCGCGACGAGCACGGCGAGACGACGCTCGTCGTCGACCCGGCGCGGCTCGTCGAGGCCTGCCTCCACCTGCGAAACGTCGAGGGCTTCGGCTTCCTGGCGGACATCACGGCCACCGACTACCTCGGCTGGGGCGCGCGCGGCGTCGCCGGCTACTACGGCACCGCGCAGGGCCGCGACCTGAACCTCCCGGGCGGGCAGGGAGCCGCCGCGGGATCGCAGGGCTTCGCGCGGGCGCCGCGGCCGAAAGCGAAGCGGTTCGCGGTCAACTACCACGTTCTCGCCCTCCGCGACGGTGCCCCGCGGGCGCGCGTCCAGGTCTGGCTCGACGAAGGCGAGTCGGTGCCGACCGTGATCCCCGTCTGGCCGACCGCGGACTGGCACGAGCGCGAGGTCTGGGACCTGATGGGCATCCGCGTCGAGGGCCATCCCAACCTCACCCGCATCCTGATGGACGAGGACTGGGAAGGACATCCGCTCCGCAAGGACTACCCGATCGGCGGCGAGCCGGTCCGCTTCTCGAGCGAGGAGTAAGAGATATGGCGATCGTCGGGCGCCCGCGGATCTACGAGGGGACGCACATCCCGTCGCCGACTCCGACCATCCTCGAGGTGCCGGCGGAGCTCGAGGGGAGCGAGAACCTGCTCCAGGTCAACTTCGGGCCCAACCATCCCTCGACGCACGGCGTTTTGCGGCTGATCGTCGACCTGAACGGCGAGGAGGTGGTCGGGCTTCGCGCTGTCATCGGCTACCTCCACACCGGCTTCGAGAAGAACATGGAGCAGAAGACGTGGTGGAAGGCGATCACGTATGCGCCCCGGATCGACTACCTCTCCTTCCAGGCGAACGAGCTCGTCTTCGTGCTCGCCGTCGAGAAGCTGCTCGCGCTCGAGGTGCCGGAGAAGGCGAACCTCACCCGCACGCTGCTCTGCGAGCTGAACCGGATCCACTCGCACCTGGTCTGGCTCGGGACGTCGGCGCTCGAGCTCGGCGCGATCTCGGTGTTCTGGTACGCGTTCCGCGAGCGCGACTTCACCCTCGACCTGTCCGAGCTCATCGGCGGGACGCGCATGCACACGCGCTACTTCCAGGTCGGCGGGCTGGCCGAGGACATCCCGTCCGGCTTCTACCCGGAGTGCCGCCGCTTCGTCGACGTGATGCCGAAGGCGATCACCGACTACGAGCGGCTGCTGACCCGGAACGAGATCTGGCTCGAGCGGACGAAGGGCCTGGGCCTGCTCTCGGCCGACGACGCGATCGCGCTCGGGCAGTCAGGCCCCGTGCTGCGCGCGTCCGGCGTCGACTGGGACCTCCGGAAGGCGGCCCCGTACCTGTCCTACGGCGAGATCGATTTCGACGTGCCGGTCTTCGACGGCGGGGACGTCTACGACCGCTACCGCGTCCACATGGAGGAGATGCGGCAGTCGGTCCGGATCATCGAGCAGTGCCTCGACCGGCTCGAGGCGCTGGAGGGAGAGCCGTGGATCACGGACGACCGCAAGGTCGTGCTGCCGCCGCGGGAGGAGCTGCACACCTCGATGGAGACGCTCATCCATCACTTCAAGCTCGTCACGGAGGGCTACCGGGTTCCCGAGGGAGAGGTCTACGTCGCGGTCGAGTCGCCGCGCGGCGAGCTCGGCTGCTACGTGGTCTCCGACGGGGGCCCACGGCCGTGGCGGGTCAAGTTCCGCGCGCCGTCGTTCGTCGCCCTGGAAGCGACGGCGACCTGCATGCGGAACGCGCTCGTCGCCGATTTGATCGCGATCGTCGGCTCGCTCGACACAGTCATGGGCGAAGTCGATCGATGAACGACTTCGTCCTCGAGGTGCAGCGGCTGCGGGCCAGGTATCCCAGCGGGCGCTCGGCGATCATGGGCGCGCTCCGTCTCGCCCAGCAGCGCCACGGCGGCTGGCTGCCGCCGCAGGCTCTGGAAGAGGTCGCGGACGCGATGGATGTTTCGGCCGCCCACGTCCAGGCGGTCGCGTCGTTCTACGACATGTACAACCTCGAGCCGGTCGGCCGGCACATCGTCGAGGTGTGCACGAACCTGTCCTGCGCGCTCGTCGGCGCCCAGCAGGTCGTCGACGCGTTCGAGGAGCACCTGGGGATCGGCGCCGGGGAGACGTCTGACGACGGCGAGGTCACCTTCCGCCTGATCGAGTGCGCGGGCGGCTGCGGCTACGCGCCGGTCGTCGTCGTCGACGGCCGCTACCGCGAGCCCACCAGGGCCGACGACGTTCCCGGAATCGTCGAGGAGCTCCGTGGCGGCTGAGCTGACCGTCCTCACCGGCGCGGACGAGCACGACCTGACGAAGCTCGACGAGTACCGCGCGATCGGCGGCTACGGAGCGCTCGAGCACGCCCGCGCGATGACTCCTGCAGCGGTGATCGAGGAGATCACCGACGCCTCGCTGCGGGGACGCGGCGGCGCCGGCTTTCCGATGGGGCGGAAGCTGGGCCTCGTGCCCGGCACGGACAAGCGGACGGGCCCGGCGTACGTCGTCGCGAATGCGGACGAGTCCGAGCCCGGCTCCTTCAAGGACCGAGAGATCATGCGCCGGGCTCCGCACCGCTTCATCGAGGGCTGCCTGATCGCGGCGCATGCGATCCAGGCGTCTCACGTCTTCATCTACATCCGCGGGGAGTACCTGACCGAGTACGAGGTGCTCGTCGCGGCGGTGGAAGAGGCACGGGCCGCGGGCCTCTTCGGCGAGGTCGACGTCATCGTCCACCGCGGCGCCGGCGCGTACATCTGCGGCGAGGAGACCGCGCTGCTCGAGTCGCTGGAAGGAGATCGCGGCCAGCCCCGGCCCCGGCCGCCCTTCCCGCCGGTTGCCGGCCTGTACATGAAGCCGACGCTCGTGAACAACGTCCAGACGCTCGCCAGCGCGCCGGCGATCATCGACCTCGGCGCCGAGCGCTACAAGGAGATCGGTGCTGAGGCCGCGCCGGGGACGGTCGTGTACTCGCTCTCGGGGAACGTCAACCGCCCAGGCAACTACGAGCTGCCGCTGGGCACGACGCTGCGCGAGCTGATCTTCCAGTACGGCCACGGGGTCGCCGACGGTCGCGCCCTGAAGGCGGTCATTCCGGGCGGCTCGTCGGTCCCGGTGTTCACGCCCGACCAGCTCGACGTCCCGCTCGACTTCGACGCCGTGCAGGCCGCGGGCTCCTACCTCGGCTCGGCGGCGATCATCGTCGTCGACGACCGCGCCTGCATGGTGCAGCTCGCCGTGCGGGCGGAGAAGTTCTACATGCACGAGTCGTGCGGCAAATGCACGCCCTGCCGCGAAGGGACGCGCTGGCTCGTCCAGCTGCTCGAGAAGATCGAGGAGGGACGGGGGACACAGGCCGATCTCGACCTCGTCACGCAGGTCTGCGACCGGATCGAGGGCAAGTCGCTGTGTGCGCTCGGTGACTTCGCGGTCTGGTGCGTCGGCAGCTACGTCGAGAAGTTCCGCGACGAGTTCCAGCAGCACATCGACGAGGGGCGCTGTCCCTACGGCGGCGAGTCGTCGATCGACGGTGTGCTCGCGCCGAGCGACCAGCACACGCACACGGCGATGGCCGAGGTGCCGGCGTGAGCGCTCCGGAGCTCGTCACGGTCACGGTCGACGGCGTCGAGGTTCAGGTCCCGCGGGGCCTCGGGCTCGTCGAGGCCGCAGCCGCGGCCGGCATCGAGATCCCCGTGTTCTGCTACGAGCCGCGGCTGGGGCCGCCGATCGGCGCCTGCCGGATGTGCCTCGTCGAGGTCGAAGGAATGCCGAAGCTCCAGGCCGGGTGCACCTTGACCGCCCAGGACGGCATGGTCGTCATGACCGCGGCCGCGTCCGAGAAGGCGGCCGAGGGGCAGGAGTCGACGCTCGAGTTCATTCTCGTCAACCACCCGCTCGACTGTCCGATCTGCGACAAGGGCGGTGAGTGCCCGCTCCAGGACCTGACGTTCCGCTGGGGCCCGGGGTCGACGCGGATGGAGTTCGCGAAGCGCACGTTCGACAAGCCGATCCCGGTCAGCCCGTTGATCGCGCTCGACCGCGAGCGCTGCATCCTCTGTTACCGCTGCACGCGCTTCTCCCAGGAGGTCGCCGAGGACGGCCAGCTGGTCGCTCGGAATCGTGGCGCGCAGTCGGTGATCGCGACGTTCCAGGACGAGCCGTATCGCGGGCGCTTCAGCGGCAACGTCATCGAGCTCTGCCCCGTGGGCGCGCTGACCTCGACGACCTACAGGTTCGAGGCTCGGCCGTGGGAGATCCAGAACGTGCCGACGGTGTGCGGGCTGTGCCCGGTCGGGTGCAACATCAGCGCCTCGACGCGCGAGGGAAAGGTCAAGCGCATCATCTCCCGCAACCATCCCGAGGTCGACGGCGGCTGGCTCTGCGACAAGGGACGGTTCGCGTACGGGCACCTGCACGCGCCGGACCGGATCGTCGACCCCCTGCGCCGGGCGCGTCCCCGCTACGAGGACGTCGACTGGGACACCGCGCTGGACGAGGCTGAGCGACTGCTGCGCCGCGCCGGCACACGGATCGTGACCGCGCTGTCGGGCTCGGAGACCGTCGAGCTGGCCTACGCGCTCGGCAAGCTCCTCCGCCAGGGGCTCGGCGCGCACTGCGCCGTGCTGCCGGAGGAGGTGGACGACACGCTGGACGCCTTCCGCGCGCCGCTCTCCTCGATCGCGAGCGCAGACCTGGTCGCCGTCCTGGGTGACGAGCCCATCGCGGAGCGCGCCCCGATCGTCGAGCTCTGGGTGAAGCTCGCGCGGCGGAACGGGGCGGAGATCGTCTACGAGCTCGACGAGGAGCGCATCCGGACAGCAGAGAAGGCGGTGCTGATCTGGTCCGGCGACGCGAGCGGGGGATCGGAGGTCGCCGCCCTCGCCCAGTCGCTCGGTTGTCCGGCGTTCCACCTGCCGCGGACCGCAAACGGCCGCGGAGTCGCCGACGCCTGGGCGGCGGCGAGTGATGCCGAGGCGGAGAACCCGGAGCCGATCGGGCTCCTGATCATCTCCGGAGACGAGGCCGCCGCAGACCCGAACGTGCGGGCGATGGCCGAGCAGGCCGAGGCCGTGCTGGCTATCGGCATGTTCCGTCGGCTCGTGACGCCGCTCGCCGACCTCGTCCTACCGGGGACGAGCTACCTCGAGCGGGACGGGACGTACGTCAACCTCGAAGGGCGCCTCCAGCGGCTGCGCCGCGCGGTGATCCCGCCGGCGCCCGATGAACTGGCCGTTCTCGCCCGGCTGGCGGAGCGCTTCGACGTCGAGCTCTCCCCGCACCCGTCGCAGGTCTTCGAGGAGGTTTCCGCGATCGTCTACGGCGGCCGGCCCTACGGCGAGGTCGGCGAGGAGGCCGAGCTGCCGCCGAGCATCCACAGCGGACAGGACCAGGTGCCTGGCACCGGGACCGGGCCGGCCGAGACAGGTGAAGCGGAGGGCCTACGGCTGGTCGTCTACAAGCCGCTCTTCTCCGGGCCCGCGGTCGAACGCATCCCCGAGCTGCAGTTCCAGCGGCCCGCCCCCGAGGTCGAGCTCACCCCGGCGGACGCGGAGCGGCTCGGCGTCGCGATGGGCGCCGAGGTCAGCGTTCGCTCGAACGGCACCTCCGTGACGCTGCGGGCGCGGCTCGCGGACGACCTCTCCGCCGGCGCCGTCCGGATCGCCGAGCCGCACGCACAGGGGCTCGAGGGTCTCGTCGAGGTCGTGCCGTGAACGAGCCCTGGTGGATCGACGCGATCAAGGCGTTCGTGATCATCAACCTGCTGCTGCTCACCTTCGCCTACATGACGCTGGTCGAGCGCAAGCTGATCGGACGGATGCAGCTCCGGTACGGCCCGAACCGGGCAGGGCCGTTCGGCCTACTCCAGCCGATCGCCGACCTGGTGAAGCTGATCCGGAAGGAGCCCTTCTACCCGGCGACCGCGGTCGAGGTCCTCTACATCACCGCGCCTGCACTCTCCGCCGCCACCGCGCTCGCCGCGTTCGCGGTGATCCCCTTCGGGCAGGGCTGGCACGTCGGCGACTACTACATCAGCGGCCAGATCGCGAACGTCTCGATCGGCCTGATCCTGCTCTTCGCGCTCGGCTCGGTCGGCATCTACGGCTTCATCGTCGGGGGCTGGGCCTCGGACTCGAAGTACTCGCTGCTCGGGTCGATGCGCACCTGCGCGCAGCTCGTCTCGTACGAGGTCTCGCTCGCGCTGTCCGTCCTCGGGGTCGTGATCATGGCCGGCTCGCTCTCGCTCGTCGAGATCGTCCGGGAGCAGGAGGCGAATTGGTGGTTCGCGATCCCGCAGTTCGTCGGCCTCCTGGTCTTCTTCATCGCCGGGGTCGCCGAGACGAACCGCGCGCCCTTCGACCTGCCCGAGGCCGAGACCGAGCTCGTCGCCGGCTACCTGACGGAGTACAGCGGCATGCGCTTCGGCCTCTTCTCGATGGCCGAGTACATCAACATGATCGTCCTCTCGGCCCTCTGCGTGACGCTCTTCTTCGGCGGCTGGCTCGGCCCGTACGAGCCGCTCGGCCCGCTCTGGTTCGTCCTCAAGCTGCTGATCGTCATCTTCATCTTCATCTGGCTGCGGACGACGGTCCCGCGCCTCCGCTACGACCAGCTGATGGCCTTCGGCTGGAAGGTCCTGCTCCCGGTGGCGACGCTGAACGCCGTCGTGACCGCGGCTCTGGTGGTCGCCCTGTGAGCCCGCAGCCGTTCGACTCCGCCAAGGGCTTCGCGGTCACGCTGAAGCAGCTCTTCCGGAAGCCGATCACGCAGCAGTACCCGGAGGAGAAGCGGCCCGTCTACCCGAGGTTCCGCGGCCGTCACCGTCTCTGGCGACACGAGAACGGGCTCGAGAAGTGCATCGGCTGCTCGCTTTGCGCAGCCGCGTGCCCGGCGGACTGCATCCGGGTCGTGGCGGACGAGAACACCGCCACGAATCGCGTGTCGGCCGGCGAGCGCTACGCGCGCATCTACGAGATCAACCTCAGCCGCTGCATCTTCTGCGGCTACTGCGAGGTTGCCTGCCCGTTCGACGCGATCACGCTCGAGGCCGAGTACGAGCTGTCCGAGTACTCGCGCGACGACCTCATCTACACGAAGGACATGCTGCTCGCCGAGCCGATCAAGCGGATGCCGGTGGCGGACCGCGACCTCTACGACACGCCCATCCCGGCGTACAAGGCCAGGAGCTGAGGCCCCGCTGGGCGACGTCCTCGTCTGGGCCGTCTGGATCGTCGCCGCCTGCGGCTGCCTCGGCTCGGGCATCGCCGTCATCAGCTTCACGAACCCGTTCTTCTCGGCGCTCGCGCTGATCGGGAACCTCGCGTCGCTCGCCGTCCTCTACCTGCTCCTCTCGGCGGAGTTCGTCGCCGCAGCGCAGGTGCTCGTCTACGCCGGCGCGGTGATGGTCATGTTCCTGTTCGTGATCGCCTATGTCGGCCGCAGGGCCGACGCGCCGTTCGAGGGCGGCCCGAGCTGGCAGACGCTGGCGGCGGTCGTCGCCGGCGGCGTGCTCCTCGCGAACGTCGTGATCGCGCTCGGGCTGACGACGAGCGGCCGGCTAGATGAGGAGGCGGACGTCACGCAGGCCTTCGGCGGGCCGTCCGAGCTCGGGAGCGTCTTCCTGACAAACCACCTGCTCGCCTTCGAGATCACTTCGATCGTCCTCTTGGTCGCGGCGGTGGGCGGCGTCATCCTCGGCAGCGAGCGACACCGCGGATGATGGGCCCGGACGTCAGCTGGTACGTGATCCTCTCGGCGATCCTGTTCACGACCGGCGCGCTCGGCGTCCTTCTGCGCCGCAACCCGTTGATCGTCCTCCTCTCGCTCGAGATCATGCTGAACTCGGCCAATTTGGCGCTGATCGGGTTCGCGCGCCATCTCGGCGACTCGGCCGGCCAGGTCTTCGCGCTGGCGGTGATGGCCGTCGCCGCCTCCGAGGTGGTCGTCGGCCTCGGCCTCGTCGTCGCGCTCAACCGGAGCCGAGTCCCGCTCGACGTCGACCGGCTCAGCACCCTGCGCGGATGATCGCGACGGCCTGGATCTGCCTGCTGTCGCCCCTGGCGGCGGCAGTGTTGATCACGCTCGGCGGCACCCGCATCACGCGGCGGCAGGCCGGCTACCTGGCGACGTTGTCGGTGCTCGTCTCCTTCGTCGCCGCCCTGATCACGTTCTTCCGGCTGCTCGACGAGTCGACGGAGGAGCGATCGCACGTCTCGACGCTCTGGACCTGGCTCTCGGCGGGCGACTTCCAGGTCGGGCTCTCGATCCTCGTCGACCCGCTGTCCGTCTTCATGATGCTCGTCGTCTCCGGCGTCGGCTTCCTGATCGTCGCGTACTCGATCGGCTACATGGACCGCTCCGACGAGGAGCGGCGCTACTTCGCCTACATGGCGCTGTTCGTCTTCTCGATGCTCCTGCTCGTCCAGAGCGGCGACCTGCTGATCCTCCTGGGCGGCTGGGGGCTCGTCGGCCTCTGCTCGTACCTGCTGATCGGCTACGACCAGGAGCGGCCGGTGGCGATCGCCGCGGCCAAGAAGGCGTTCATCATGAACGCCGTCGGCGACGCGACGATGGCGCTCGCGCTCTTCCTCCTGATCCAGCGCCTGGGGACGCTGGAGTACGGCGCCGTCTTCGCCGGGATCGACGGAGCCGGCAGCGACCTGGTGCTGACGCTGATCGCGCTCGGGCTCCTCGGAGGCGCCGTCGCCAAGTCGGCGCAGATCCCGCTCCACACCTGGCTTCCGGACGCGATGGAGGGCCCGACGCCGGTCAGCGCGCTGATCCACGCCGCGACGATGGTGACGGCCGGCGTCTACATGATCGTCCGGCTGAACCCGATCTTCGCCGCCGCGCCCAACGTGCTCGATCTCGCGGCCGGGATCGGCGCGATCACGCTGCTCGTCGCCGGCCTCGTCGCGCTCGTCCAGACCGACATCAAGCGCGTGATCGCCTACTCGACGATGTCGCAGATCGGCTACATGTTCCTCGGCGCCGGGCTGACCACCTACCCGAACGCGATGTTCCACCTGATGACGCACGCGTTCTTCAAGGCGCTGCTCTTCCTCGCCGCAGGGATCGTCATCCACGCGCTCGTCGGCGAGCAGGACATGCGCAAGATGGGCGGCCTCGGCCGGCTGCTCCCCAAGACCTGGGTGGCGATGCTGGTCGGAGCACTTGCGCTGGCCGCGATCCCGCCGTTCTCCGGCTTCTTCTCGAAGGACCCCCTGCTCGCCTCCGCGCTCGACGCCGGCGCCTACGGAGCGCTGCTGTGGGTGGTCGGCCTCGTCGGAACGTTCCTCACCGCGCTCTACGCGTTCCGGATGATCTTCATCGTGTTCGGCGGCGAGCCCTCGCCGTTCGTCCGCGAGCACCTCCACCGGCCGGGCCACACCATGCCCGCCCTCTGGATGGCGTGGACCGTGGGCGCGCTCGCCGTCCTGGCCACCTTCGGCGGCTGGATCCAGTTCTCGCCGTTCTGGACGCCGATCACCCACTTCCTCGAGCCGGTGGCCGAGCCGGGCATCGAGGCGACGGGCGTCGAGGACCTGATCACGAGCGTGCTCGCAGCCGGCCTGGCTGCGCTTGGAATCGGCGTCGCCTGGTGGATCTACTCGGCCCGCCGGGCCGAGGTTCCGAGGTGGGCGTTCGGCCAGCAGCTCCTCGAGCACAAGTTCTACTTCGACGAGCTCTACGACGCCGTCTTCTACCGGCCGGCCGTCTGGTTCGCGAACGCGGCAATGCGCTTCGTCGAGGGCCCGTTGATCTCGGGCTCGATTCGCGAAGTCTCGGAGGGGGCCCGCCTGATCGGGGCCCGCCTCTCCGATGCGCAGACCGGGCTCCTGCGCACCTACGCGCTGGCCCTCGGGGGCGGCGCCGCCCTCCTCACGCTCGTCTTCCTGGCGGCGAGGCTGTGAACGAGTGGCTGACGACGATCCTGATCTTTCTGCCGATCGGCGCCGCGCTCGTCGTCTGGCTGCTGCCGCTGTCGGATCGCGGCGCGGGATCGCTCGCGCTCCTCGCTGCCCTGGCCGAGGTCGGCGTGTGGATCAACGCTCTGACCCGCTTCGAGTTCGAGGACGGCCTCCAGTTCGACCACCGCTACACGTGGTTCGGCGACCTCGGCGTCTCGTACCACGTCGGCCTGCTCGACTTCTCGCTCTGGCTCGTCGGGATGACGGTCGTCGTCATGGCCGCCGCCACCGCGTACGCGTTCTGGACCGGGCGGGAGCGGGCGCGGGCGTACTTCGGCCTGATGCTCTTCCTCACCGGCGCGGTCGTGGGCGTCTTCGCCTCGCAGGACCTGCTGCTCTTCTACGTCTTCTTCGAGGCGATGCTGATCCCGCTCTACGTGCTCGTCGGCGTCTGGGGCGGGGCCGGGCGGCTGTCGGCGACGCTCAAGTTCGTCATCTACACGATGGCCGGCTCTCTGCTGATGCTGGTGTCCATCATCGCGCTCGGCCTGACCGAGGGGACGTTCGACCTGAGCCGGCCGTTCACCAGTGACAACCCGCTGATCTTCCTGGGCTTCGTCGCCGCCTTCGCCGTCAAGGCGCCGCTGTTCCCGCTGCACGGCTGGCTGCCCGACGCCTATCGCGAGTCGTCGGCCGAGGTCGCCGCCGTCCTCTCCGGCGTCGTCTCGAAGGCCGCAGGCTTCGGCTTCCTCTTCATCGCCATCCCGCACTTCCCCGAGCCGGCACGAGACCTGCAGCCGCTGCTGCTCGCCCTCGCCGCGGCCGGGCTTGTGTACGGCTCGATCGTCGCCTTTCGCGCGCCCGACGTCCGTGGGGTGATCGCCTACTCGAGCCTCGCCCAGATGAGCCTGATCACGATCGGGCTCTTCGCCCTCAACGACTTCGGCTTCGAGGGCGCCGTCCTCCAGATGGTCAACCACGGGCTCATCTCCGGCGCGCTCTTCCTGCTCGCCGGCGTGATCGAGCGGCGCGCGGCGACCGGTGACTTCGCCCGGCTCGGGGGGATGGCCCGGGGCCGGCCCGCGCTGGCGACGCTGCTGATGACAGCCGGGATCATCGCGCTCGCGGTTCCCGGGTCTGCCGCGTTCGCGGGCGAGTTCCTGATCCTCGCCGGCGTGTTCGACGAGGGCTGGGGCTGGGCCGTCGTCGGCGCGGCCGCGATCGTCCTCGCCGCCATGTACATGCTCCGCCTGATCTCGGCCGTCCTCCACGGACAGACCGGCTCGTCGGTTCCGGACGAGGCTCTCGACCTTCGCCCGGCCGAGCTGGCGGTGATCGTCCCGCTCCTCGGCTGCCTGCTGGCCCTCTCGGCCTGGCCCGCGGCGGTCACCGACCACCTGAACTTCGGATGACGAAACCGGTCGTCGACTGGTTCGCAATCTCGCCGTCGCTGGCGCTGCTCGCGGCGTCAGGGCTCACGCTCCTCGGCGCCGTGTTCGTCCCGGTCGTCGCGCGGAAGTTGTACTCCGCCGTCGTGGCCGCCCTCGGCTTCATCGCCGCCGGGGTCTGGGCCGGCCTCGTCTTCTCCGAGTCGCCCGAGGCGACGCTCGAGCTCGCGGACACGATCAGCCGCGACCGCTTCGCCGCCTTCGCGCAGATCGTCGTCGCCGGGGCCGGGCTCCTCGCCGTGGGGATCGCCTACGGCCAGCGCACCCGAGCAGACCACGTCGGCGAGTACTACGCGGTGCTGACGGCGGCGGCAGCCGGGATGGCGTTCCTCGTTCAGTCGGCTGACCTGATGACGCTCTTCCTCGGCCTGGAGTGGTTCTCCATCTCGCTCTACATCCTCTGCGCGATCGAGGTCGACGCGGTCAGCTCGCTCGAGGCCGGGCTCAAGTACCTAATCGTCGGCAGCTTCGGCTCGGCGGTGCTCCTCTTCGGGCTCGCGCTCGTCTACGGGGCGACCGGTGAGCTCGGGTTCGCGGAGATCGCCGCGCAGATCGAGCGCCAGGGGCTCGCCGACGACGGCCTCGTGCTCGCCGGCCTGGGGATGATCCTCGCCGGGCTTGGCTTCAAGGCTTCCGCGGCGCCGTTCCACATGTGGACGCCGGACGTCTACGAGGGCGCGCCAACGCCTGTGACCGCGTTCATGTCGGCGGCCACGAAAGCGGTCGCGCTGGTGCTCGCGCTGCGGGTGCTCGTCACGGCCTTCCCGGCCGAGGACGAACTCTGGACGATCGCCGTCGCCGTCATCGCCTGCGTCTCGCTCGCCTGGGGCAACATCGCCGCCCTCGTCCAGGGGAACCTCAAGCGGATGCTGGCCTACTCATCTGTCTCGCACGCCGGCTTCATGCTGATCGCGATCGCGGCCGACAACGAGCTCGGCGGGCGGGCGCTGCTCTACTACCTGATCCCCTACAGCGCGGCCTCGCTGGGGGCCTTCGGCGTCGTCGCCGCGCGGGAGCGCGAGCTCGGCGAGCGCGTGACGCTCGACAACATCGCCGGCATGGGGTGGGAGCGACCGCTTCTCGGGGTCGCGATGTGGGTCTTCATGCTCTCCTTCGCCGGGTTCCCGCTCACCGGCGGCTTCGTCGGCAAGTTCTACGTCTTCGCGGCGGCGTACGACACGGGCTTCTGGTGGCTCCTGTTAGCCGGCGTGATCGGGACGGCGATCAGCCTCTACTACTACCTGGCGGTGGTCCGGTCGATGTACATGCGGATGCCCGCGGTCGGCCTCGCGCCCGCCGGCGGCTCGCCGCCCCGCGAGGTGATCCTCCAGGGGTCGGTGTTCGCCTGCATGGGCGTGACGATCGGCTCCTTCTTCGCCGTGCAGCCGCTGATCGACCTGGCCGAGAAGGCCGCAGCGCAGCTCCCCTTCTAGGCTTGTAACACAGTGTTACTAGCTCTCGGCGCGGCTCGGAGAGCAGCGCGGCGGGGTTTGTAACACAGTGTTACTTGGCTCGGAGCTCGCCCGCCGCCGCCAACGCGAGCTGGATCGCCGCCACGGCCAGACACGCGAAGAGCGTTGCCGCGCCGAAGGCCGGCGCAACGGAGTCGAACGCCGGCGCGCGAACGCCGGCGCTCGCCGTCACCAGCACGAGCGCGAGCCCCCAGAGCAACGCCTGCAGCGAGGCTGAGGCCGGCGCCGGGCCCTCGCGCGCAACCAGGTCGCCGTAGGCGCCGAGCCCGGCAGACGCGACGACCGGAATCGCCGCGAGCAGGAGGTAGAAGGCGAGCCCCGAGCGGCTGGAGGAGTCGGCCCAGCCCGCGAGGACGACGAGCGCGACGGGGGCCAGGTGGCGGCTCACGGCGTGCCCTTCGAGGCCCGACTAGGGTTTTCCTGCCGCACCGTGATCCTCTGGACGATCCTGATCGCGATTCCGCTCGCCGGTCTGGCGCTGCTCCTCGTGCAGCCGGACTTGGACGTCGATTGGGAGCACCACCCCGCCCACTTCTGGCTCGTGCTGAGCGTCTCCGTCGTCAGCGTCGCGCTGGGCCTGCTGACGAGCGAGGCGGCGACGCGACGCGCCGACGCTCGCCTCTTCCTCGTTTCCCTGGCCTTCCTCTCGAGCGCCGGGTTCCTCGGCCTCCACGCGCTGGCGACGCCCGGCGTCCTGCTCGAGTCGCCTAACACGGGTTTCGTGATCGCAACACCGGTTGGACTGGCACTGGCCTCCGTCTTCGCGGCATTGTCGGCACTGGACCTGACGGCACAGACCTCGGCGGCGATCCTGCGGCGCCAGCGGCTCCTCCGGTGGAGCCTCGTCGTGCTGCTCGTCGCCTGGGGCGCGGCCTCCCTGGCCGAGTTCAGCCGGCTCAACGAGCCGCTCCCGCCGGACAAGGCCGAGACGCCCGAGTTCGCGCTCGCGGTCCCGGGTGTGCTGCTGTACGCCTTCGCCGCGTATCGCTACGGCGCGCTCTACCGCCGTCGGCCGGCCACGATCCTCGCGGGCGTCACGACGGCCTGGATTCTCCTCGCGGAGGCCATGATCGCCGTCGCCTTCGCGCGCAGTTGGCACGCGACCTGGTGGGAGTGGCACGTCCTGATGGCCGCCGCCTTCGGGATCGTCGCCTTCACGGCGTTGAGGGAGCGGGCGCGGGGGGAGGTCTTCGCCGGGCTCTACCTCGACCACACGCTCGGCCGGATCGACCGCCGCTACGCGTCCGCGGTGAAGGCCGCGGCAGCGGAACATCTCGACCGCGAGGAGCTGCGCAGCCGGTTCGGCCTCGCTGCGGAGGAGGCGGCCGTCGCCGAGCGCGCGGCCCGCGAGATCGAGACGATCGAAGGCCTGCTCCGGCCCTACCTCTCACCCCAGCTCGCCGCGAGGCTCCGCGCCGAGCCGGAGACGGCCCAGCTGGGCGGAGAGGAGCGCGACGTGACCGTCCTCTTCGCCGATCTCCAGGACTTCACGGCCTTCTCCGAACGACGTCAACCCACCGAGGTCCTGGAGCTCCTCAACGAGTACTGGGCCAAGACCGTCCCCGTCGTCCTCGGCGAGTACGGCGGCATGATCGAGCGCTTCGCGGGTGACGCGATCATGGTCGTCTTCAACGCCGCCGACGACCAGCCCGACCACGCGCTCCGCGCCGCGCGCGCCGGCCTCGGCCTCCAGCAGGCGGCACGCGAGGTCGCCGCCGGGCAGCCGGGCTGCCCGCGCTTCCGAGTCGGCATCAACACCGGACCGGCGATCGTCGGGAACGTCGGCACCGCGGAGCAGCGGAGCTTCACCGCGATCGGCGACACGACGAACCTCGCCTCGCGGCTCCAGGGACACGCCGAGCCGGGACAGGTCGTGATCGGTGAGTCCACCTACCACGACATCGGCAACGGGGTCCGCGTCGAGCCCCTGGGCCGGCTCCAGGTCAAGGGAAAGCGGGATCCCGTCGAGGCCTACGTCCTGACCGGGCTGGGATAGGCTCAGCCCCGCCCTGACCCAAGGAGGACCAATGCCCGACGTCGCACTGACCTGGCTCGGCCACGGGAGCTATCGAATCGACAGTCCCGGTGGGAAGCGGCTCTACATCGATCCCTGGCTCGACAACCCGAAATGCCCGGAGTCCGAGCGCGAGCCGGAGCGGGTCGACGTGATGGTGATCACGCACGGCCACGGCGACCACGTCGGCTCGGCCGTGGAGGTCGGCCAGAAGCACTCGCCGACCGTCGTCGCGATCTTCGAGCTCGCGAACTGGCTCGAGTCGCAGGGCGTCGAGAACGCGAGCGCGCTGGGTATGAACAAGGGCGGCACCGTCGAGGTCGAAGGCATCAAGTTCCACATGACGGACGCGCTCCACTCGGGGGGCTTCATCGCCGACGGCAGCAGCATCACATACCTCGGCGACCCAGCCGGCTACGTGATCGAGTTCGAGAACGGGACGACGGTGTACGCCGCGGGCGACACGGCCCTATTCGGCGACATGGAGCTGATCGGACGCTACCTCGAGCCAGAGACGGCGATCCTGCCGATCGGGGACCACTTCACGATGGGCCCGCGCCAGGCTGCCGCCGCTCTGGAGCTGCTCGGCTGTCGGCGCTGCGTGCCGGTCCACTGGGGGACCTTCCCGCTCCTCAAGGGGACGGCCGACCAGCTGCGCGAGCACGCGCCGGGTGTCGAGGTGATCAGTCCGGAGCCCGGCGAGACCGTCACGCTGTGAGAGAGCGCTGGTTCGGCTCCACCGGGCGGAAGGTGCCGCAGATCGCGGTCGAGGGCGACTTCGACGTCGACGGCGCCCTCGTCCTGGACGAGCTCGACGACGCCGCTCTCCGTGAAGCCTTCGATCAGGGTCGCCCCGTCGTCGTGCGCGCCTCGAGCGCGGAGGCCGTCGTCCGCGCGCTCAAGCGTCCGGAGGTGTCGTCGGTGCTCGTCTCGGAGGCCCACCGCGAGCTGCTCGACCTTGATCTGATCGCGATCACGTACGGGACGTACTCGATCGCGGCGTGTGACCTCGAAGCCGGGCTCTGGGGGGTGGCGACGCAGTCGAAGTTCCTCGCGGTCGGCTCGGTGGTTACCTGGGCGGAGCCGCTGGTCGGCGCCGTCGCGACCCAGGCCTACGCGAACCCGCGCTACGGGCCGGACGGCCTCGCGCTCCTCCGCGACGGGCTCTCGGCGCAGGAGGTGGTGGATCGCCTGACCGCCACCGACGACGGCCGCGACCATCGTCAACTCGGGATCGTCGACCGCGAAGGGCGAGGGGCGACGTACACGGGATCGGAGTGCTACGCCTGGGCCGGAGGGCGCACCGGGGACGGCTACGCCGCCCAGGGGAACATCCTGGTCTCCGGCGAGACCGTCGACGCGCTCGCCGCGACCTTCGAGCGCACTGCGGGACAGCCGTTCGCGGAGAGGCTGCTCGACTGCCTGGACGCGGCGCAGGCAGCCGGCGGGGACAGCCGCGGCCAACAATCAGCTCACTTGCTCGTCGTGGAGAAGGACGGTGGCTATGCGAACCTGTCCGACGTCGTCGTCGACCTGCGGGTGGACGACCACGAGCGGCCGCTCGAGGAGCTGCGGCGGATCTACGGCCTCCACCAGGCCATCTTCGGCAAGACGCCTCGCGAGGAGTGGCTGCCGGTGGACGAGGCGCTCGAGGCAGAGCTCCGCGAACGGCTGGCGCGCCTCGGTTACGACGGCGAGCCGGCGGACACCCTGTCGCGTTGGGCCGGGAACGAGAACCTCGAGGAGCGCGTCGACGGCGCGGAGGCGATCGATCCGGTCGTGCTCGAGGAGCTGAGGAGGCAATCGTGAGCGAGAAAGTTCAAAGCCGCTATCAAGCGGCAGACCTATCGGAGATGGAGATCCCCACGGTCCAGGGCCTGCGCTGGAGCACGGTCCGCGCGCACTTCGGGATCGAGGCCTTCGGGGTGAATGCCTGGACGGCGGACGAGGCCGGCAAGGACGTCATCAGCGAGCACGACGAGGTCGGAGGCAACGGGCCGCAGCATCAGGAGCTCTACGTGGTGCTCAGGGGCCGCGCGACGTTCACGGTCGACGGTGAGGAGTTCGACGCCGCGCCGGGCACCCTCGTCTTCGTGCGCGATCCGGCCGCGAAGCGGAAGGCGGTCTCGGCCGAGCCGGAGACAACCGTGCTCGCGATCGGAGCGAAGCCCGGCGAGGTCTTCACGCCCTCGAAGTGGGAACGCTCCGCGCCCGCGTTCGGCTTCTTCGCGACGAAGGAGTACGACAAGGCCTACGAGGTGCTCGCCGAAGTGCACAGGGAAGACCCGGACGACGCCGGAGTGCTCTACAACCTTGCATGCGCGGAGAGCAGGCTTCGCCGCGTAGACGATGCGCTCGGACATCTCGAGCAGTCGGTCGCCGGCCAGGAGCGCTTCCGGGAGGCGGCCAAGACCGATCCGGACTTCGACCCAATCCGCGACGATCCGCGCTTCACGCAGCTCGTGGGCTAGTCGTCGTCCCCGCCGCCGGAGCCTGACGAGCCCGACGAGCCGGAGCCCGAGCCCGACCCCGAGCCGCCAGTGCCGGAGCTGTCGTCGTCTCCGCCGCGGCCGCGATTACGTCCGCGGTTCCGGCCCCGGCCTGACTCGTCGTCATCTGTCTCGGTCGTCGTCGCCCTCGTCGTCGCGGTCCTCCGCGTCGTCGTCGCAGCGCGCCTGGTCGTCGTGGCCCTAGTCGTCTGCTCGGTGCGCGCCTGCGCCGGCGCGAGGCCGTCGCCGGCCTCGATGCTGGCGACGGGGAGCGCCACGGTGTCGCGGGCGATCAGGTGGCCGGCCAGGCCGAGGCCGGCCGCGAAGACCAAACCGAGAGCGATCAGGGCTGCAAATCGCATGAATCCAGGCTAGACGCGGCTGGGTAAAGCCTCGTCCAAGTCCCTGTTCGAGGATTGCAAAGCCGCCGCCGGAAGCCTGACTTCGGCACGCGCACCGCCTTCCGGACGGTTCGCGATCCGCGCCGACCCGCCCCAGCGCCGGGCCAGCGTGGCGACGAGCGCGAGCCCGAGGCCGGTGCCGGGCGCGCCGCGGCCCCCGCTTCCTCGGGCGAAACGGTCGAAGACGCGCTCCTCCTCGCCCGGCTCTAGACCCGGGCCTTCGTCGGACACGGCCACGAAGACCTCGTCGCGTTCCCGCCCACACTCGACGGTGACGGTGCCGCCCGGCGAGTAGTTGAGGGCGTTCTCGATCAGGTTGTCGAGGACGATCGCGATGTCCTCCTCCGAGGCTCGGGCGACGGCGTCGTCTCTGGAGACCGTGGCGAGCTCGTGGCCGCTACTGCGGGCGCGATCGCCCCAGCGCTCCTCGGCCGCCTCGACGGCAGCGGCCAGGGAGACCGTCGCTCGCGCCGGCGGTCGGTCGCCTTCACGCGCCAACGTCAGGAGCGTCGTGAGGAGCCGTGCGAGGCGCTGGACCTCCTGCTCGGCGGCCTCGAGCTCGGCTCCCAGCTCCGGCCCGGCCTTGAGCGCGGCGGACTCCAGGCGGAGCCGCAACCCGGTGAGCGGCGTGCGGAGCTGGTGCGACGCGTTCGCGACGAACTGGCGCTGGGCCTCGAGCACCTGCCGGAGCCGCTCGGTCATGTCGTTGAACGCGTGCGCGACCTCGCGGTGCTCCGTCGAGCCCTCGGGCTCCGCGCGAGCCTGCAGATCGCCGGCCTCGACGCGGCGGGCGGCACTCGCCAGCCGCTGGAGCGGCCGCGCAAGCGTTCCGGCGAGGATCCAGGCAAACCCGAGGCCGAGCACGAGCGCAATCAGGCCGATGCCGATCAGCCCGAGGACGTCGCGGCGCACGCGACGGTCGATCGCCTCGACGTTCTGGGTCACGCGGACGGCACCGACCCGGTTCTCGCCTTCCACGACCGGGACGGCGGTATAGAGCAGCGACTCGCCAAGGGTCTCGCTGAAGCGGCGCCCCTGCGAGATCCGACCGTCGAGAGCGGTGCGGATCTCCGGCCGGTCTCCGTAGAAGCCCGTGAGACCGGCGGAGTCGGCAACCAGTCGACCCGACTCGTCGACGACGATGACCCGGCCGCCGAGATCCTCGGCGGCTTTCCTCGCCAGATTTCGGAGCTCGCCGGCATCTCCCATTCGCCCGGAGGCGCTGGCGGCGACCAGCTGGGCCTGCGCCGCAGCCTGCCCTTCGACCTCGGCGTCGACGCGCCGAGAGACGTTGAGGATGAGCGGAACCTCGAGCGCGACGATCACCAGGACGAGGACGTACGCGAACGCCGCGACGAGGCGGGTCCGGAGGCTCATGCTTCGTCGGCCGACGCGAAGCGGAAGCCAACACCCCGAACGGTGTGGATGTAGCGGGGGTCGGCTGGGTCGTCCTCGAGCTTCTTGCGCAGCCCGCTGACGTGCACGTCCAGCGTCTTCGTCGACCCGAACCAGTTGGTGTCCCAGACCTCGTCGATCAGCCGCTCCCGTGTCACGACCGAGCCGGCGTTCTCGATCAGCAGGCGGAGGAGGTCGAACTCTTTGCGGCTGAGCTCGAGCTCATCGCCGCGATACGTCGCAGTCCGCCGCGCCGGGTCGAGCCGCACCTCGCCGATCTCCGTCGCGCCCTCGGGCCTGCGCTCGCCCGCCTCGGCAGCGCGCCGCAGCACGGCGCGAATGCGCGCGACGAGCTCCCGGGCGCTGAACGGCTTGACGACGTAGTCGTCGGCGCCGAGCTCCAGGCCGGCGACGCGATCAGCCTCTTCTCCCCGGGCGGTGAGCATGATGATCGGGACGCGCGAGCGGGCGCGCAGCTCGCGACAGACGTCGAAGCCGGAGCCGTCGGGGAGCATCACGTCCAGCAGCACCAGATCGGGCTTGACGCGTTCTGCGAGGCCCAGCGATTCGCCCGCGGTCGCGGAGACTTCAGTGTCGAAGCCCTCGCGCTCGAGGGCCTCGATGAGTGGTGAGGTGATCGATTCTTCGTCCTCGACCAGGAGGATCGTGCGCTTTCCGATCTGCATCGCCTCCCTTTTACCCGGAAACGGCCGAGGCGGCCCCAGGGGAAACCAAGAGGACCGCCTCGACTCGGGTGGTGCAGTTGGGGCCTAACGGGCGATGAAGCTCCCCCGCATGCCCTCCGATGCGTGGTCGCTCACGCCGCACCAGTACGAGTAGCGCACGCCCCTCTTCAGGCGAACCGTCAGCGTCTGGGTGCTCCCGACGCCGAGGACACGCGTCTTCCAGCGCCTTCCTCCGCCGCGGAGCCAGAAGTCATGGCCCTCGTCGCCGCGGTTGCGGACGACGAACTTCACCATGCCCCTCCGAGGCTTGGCCGCGAGGGAGATTCGGCCGTCGACCTCGTTGACCCGGACCGTCTGCGCCGCGCCCGAGCTGAGCGTCGGGATGGCCAGCGCGACGAGTGCAATCGCCGAGGCGGCCAGGATTCCGATCGTCTTCTTCATGCTTGCTCCTTCCCCTGTCGTTGGTTAGCCACGGCCCGAGTTCGAGCCGGAGCGGTCGTCATCTCCGCCACCGCTGTGTCCGCCGTTGTCGTCACCTGCGTCGTCGTCGCCACCCCGGCCGCGCCCGCCGTGGTCGTCCTCACCGACGTCGTCGTTGCCCCGGCCGCGTCCGCGGTCGTCGTCGACACGGTCGTCGTCGCGATTAACGAGCCCGCCGCCGCATCGCGGGTCGTTCGCGTGCTCGGCCTCGTCGCACGGGCCGCTGATGTCCACGCCGCCGGTCGTCCGCGCGGCGGTGGTCGTGTCGAGCGTCGTCGTGTCGTCGTTCGTGGTCGTGCCGAGCGTGGTGGTCTCGTTCGTCGTAGTGCCGGTCGTAAAGCCGTCGTCCGAAGACGAGTTGGTCAGCGCGCCGCCGGCGAGCGCGCCGCCTGCCGCCAGCAACATGAAGGCGGCGATGCCGATAACGAGCTTGGTCATGTGTCCTCCTTTGATCACGCGCACAGGCTCGCGGACGGCCTGCCAGCAGCCGCCCAACCCATGGCCAGCGATCCGGAAACCTTTGGTTAAGCCTTGGTAGGAGAGGAGTCCCCGGGCAGGCGGATGTCGCCCGCCAGGCGCCTCAGCGCCGGCACTGGGTCGGCCTCGGGACGGGCGACGACCATGACCGCGCCGTAGCCGTCACCTGCCAGCGCGTCCACGAGCAACTGGAGGCCGAGCGCGAGCGCAAAGGCCTTGTGCGCGTGATCCCCTCCGAACGGGACGAGCTCGTCGGGCGAGGCGATGCCCGCGATGACGTCGCCGTAGGTCACCTGCCCCATCGAGACGTCGGTGACGACCGGACGACCGTCCGAGCTCGGGATCGCGATCGACAGGGGGTTCGTGCCGGCCAGAGGCGGACCCCCGTCCGGGTGCCCCAGGCGGGCGGGCGAGGTCGTCGTCAGCGCCGCTGCGAGCCCGGCGTCCGCCAGCTTCCCCGTCCAGTAGCCCAGCATCCCGGTCGGAAAGCAGTTCGAGGCGACGATGACGCGTGCATGCTCCGGCGGCGCCTCGATCTGGGCCCTGCAGACCTCCGCCACGGTCAGGTAGCCGAGGGCGCCGCGTCCGTCCCAGCGCTCGTACCCTTCCTCCGCCAGCAACCGCTCGGGCCGGGCGGCAGGATCGACCTCCTGCGTCTCCAGCCATTCGACCCTGGCGAGGCCATGTCCCGTCTTGCCCCGTCGTTCGGCATCGAGGAAGTGGTCGGCGAGCGTCTGCGCCTCGAGCTCGGCGAAGCCCAGCGCGCGCAGCCTGGGGAGGGCGTCTTCCGGCTGCAGCCCGGTTAGCTCCGGGTGCCGGCGAGCGGGAGGGTCTTGCCGATCCCGAGCCCCGCCTCCCGGCGCGCGGCCGCGATCGCCTCGGCGAGCTCCATGATCGCGATCGACGACTCGGCCTCGGGGCGCTCCCAGACGAGCGGCTCGCCGCGGTCGGCGGCCTCTCGCAGCGCCGGATCGAGCGGGATCCGGGCCAGGAGGGGCTTCCCGATCGCAGCCGCCAGGGCATCGCCGCCGCCGGAGCCGAAGAGCTCGTCGCCCGAGCCCACCAGGTAGGACATGTTCTCCACGGCGCCGACAAGCCGCATGCTCGTCTTCTCCGCCATCTGCGCCGCCCGCACGGCGACTTGCTGGGCCGCCGGCTGCGGCGTTGTCACGACGACGGCCTCGGCCCGCGGCAGCAGTTGACCGAGCGAGATCGAGACATCCCCGGTGCCGGGGGGCATGTCGACGACGAGCGTGTCCAGCTCGCCCCAGTGCACGTCGGAGAGGAACTGCTCGAGCGCTTTGTGCAGCATCGGGCCGCGCCACATGACCGGCGCGTTGTCGTCGAGGAAGAACCCGATCGACATCAGCTTCAGCTCGTCCCGGACCGGCGGGACGATCATCCGGTCGACCACGACCGGACGTTGATGGACGCCGAGCATGTGCGGGATCGAGTGCCCGTAGACGTCGGCGTCGAGCACGCCGGTGCGGTGGCCGAGGCGCGCGAAGGCCGCCGCGAGATTCGCGGCGAGCGTCGACTTGCCGACCCCGCCCTTGCCGCTTGCGACCGCGATCACCCGCGTGGAGCGGTCGAGCGAGATGCCCTTCGTTCGCTGGTTGACGCCGCCGCGCAGCCGGGTGGTGAGTGCCGCCTTCTCCTCGGGGCTCATGACGTCGAACTCGGTCGAGACCGTCTCGACCCCCGGGAGCGGCAGGAGCTCGCGCCGGATCTGCTCCTCGAAGCTGTGCCGGAGCGGGCAGCCGGGCACGGTGAGCGCGATCGTCACGGCGACATGCGTCCCCTCGACGTTGACCTCGCGAACCATGTCGAGCTCCGTGACGGGCTTCTTCAGCTCCGGGTCGATGACCCGGCTCAGGGCCTCGGTGAGCTGCTCTCGTGAAGGCTGCATCGGTCCTAGCCTAGACGTCCAGCAGCTCCTTCAGACGGACGCCATTGCTCACGGCGAATCCCTCCCAGTCGTTGTTGAAGTAGGCGTAGACGTCGATGCCGTCGTTCCGCCAGCCGGCGAGCCGCTCGGCCCAGTCGCCGAGCTCCCGCTCCGAGTAGTTCCCTCGCCGGCCGCGGGTCCCGTGATGGAAGCGGACGAACGTCCAGTCGGCGGTGAGCTCGAGCTCCCGAAACGGATACTTCGGGCTGTCCGGGATCACGAGCGCCGCACCGTTGCGCCCGAGCAGCTCGTAGACCTCGTCCGCGTACCACGACGGGTCGCGGAACTCGAAGCAGTGACGGCCACCGGGCAGCGCAGCCAGCGCCGCCGCCAACCGTTCGTCGTTGCGCTTGTACGTCGGAGGAAGCTGCCAGAGAACCGGGCCCAGCTTCCGCGAAACCGCCAGCGGTTCGATCCGCGACGCAAACAGCGGGATACCCCGCTCGAGGCCGCCCAGCCGCCGGATGTGCGTCAGGTACCGGCTCATCTTCACCGCGAAGAGAAACCCAGTCGGGCTCCGCTCGACCCAGCTCTCCACAGCCGTGACCTTGGGGAGGCGGTAGAAGGTGCTGTTGATCTCGACGGTGTCGAACAGCGTCGCGTAGTGCTCGAGCCAGCGGCGCTCGGGGAGGCCCTTCGGGTAGACCCGCTCGCGCCAGTGCGGGTAGTTCCACCCCGAGCAGCCGATGCGGAGCTCGCTCACATGAGGAGGATTTCCCCGAGTCGGTCCCGCGACTCCTCCGTGGCGGCCGCGACGACGAGAGCCTGCGGTGCCGTGTCGAGAGGTGCCGCGTCCCACGGCCTGCGGTCTGCGAAGCCGATCTCGAGCCCGCACTCACGGACGACGAGCTGGGCGGCGGCGACGTCCACCGCCCGCGCCCCGCGGAGCGAGCACGCCGCGTCGATGCGGCCCGCTGCCAGCTGGCAGAGAGCGAGGGCGAGCGAGCCCATGATCCGATACCGCCTGGCGTAGCCGACGAGCGCGACCGCCTTGTCGGCGACGGTCGCCGCAAGCGTCCCCTCGAGCGCGAGGATCTCGACGCGCTCCTTCGGGCGAACATCCCCGAGCGGAGCCCCGTCGAGCTGTGCGCCGCCGCCGCGCGTCGCCGTCCACTCCTCACCCGAGCCGAAGTCGTAGAGGTAGCCGAAGACGACGTCGCCGAACGACGGCCCTTCCGCCACCGCGACGGAGAGGCAGAAGTGCGGCAGGCCGCGCTTCGCGTTGACCGAGCCGTCGATCGGATCGACGACCACCCGGGTGTCATCGCTCCCGAAGGCGCGCTCGCCGAGCTCCTCGGAGACGAGCAGGAACTCGTGCCCCTGCCGATGGAGCTCCTCGAGCCGCGCGACCACCGCCTGCTCGGCCGCGGCGTCGATCGCCGTCGTGTCGTCGCCGCCGACCCCCGCTGCCAGCACGGGCTCGCGCTCGGCTCTCGTCGGCAGGTCCAGCAGCACCTGACGGATGTCCGCCGAGGCGGCCCGGCAGACCTCGAGCCAGGGCATCACTCGTCCGGGTGGAAGAGCAGGCCCGAGAGGAGCTTGGGGTAGAAGTACGTCGTCTTTTGCGGCAGCGTCTCGCCGGCCTCGGCGAAGCGGAACACGTCCTCGATCCGGGTCGGGCGGACGATGAAGGCCCCCGCGGCGCGGCCGCTGTCCACGGCGGCCACGGCTTCCTCGACCGACGGCGTGTAGGTCACCCCTTCGGGCGCGAGCGACTCGACGAGCTGCACGTCGAGCTCTCCCTCGCGGCCGTGCAGCAGCGCGGCTCGGCCCTCCGACCGGTAGAGCACCGCCGCCGCCCGGTCGAGCGGCTGGCGCTCCAGCTCGACGAGCGCGCTCAGGAGATCGGGCTGGTCCGGCACGGGGCCGTTCACCGATTCGACCGTCCGGTGCGTCGCGAAGATCATGAGGCCCGGATCGTCGGTCGAGACGAGCACGACGGGGATCCACTCGGCGCCGTAGGCGAGCGCCGTCTCGTAGCGGTGGTGCCCGTCGGCGATCAGGAGCTGCCGGCCGGCGAAGGCGTCCTCGATCCCGTGCGACGGGATGCGCCAGAGCTTCGCCCCTTCGGTCTCGATGTCGGTCCGTCCGGACGGAAACTCGAAGGGAGGCTCGCCGTCGTAGAGGAGGAAGATCGGCTCGAAGTGGACACCCGTGGCGCGGAGAAGCCGCAGCCGCCCTTCCTTCGGCCCCGCGTGGGTGCGCTCGTGGGGGAGGACGACCCGGCTCTCGTACGGCTCGGGGTGGAGCGACGCGACGAGGCCGCGACGGGTCCGCGGCACGCCGTCGGGGCCGACGTAGTCCTGCTCCAGCGCCCAGAACGAGGGCTCGGCTTCGCGGACGAGCACGCCGTCGGACAGCCACTCGCGCCAGAGGCGCGCAGCGTCGTCCTCGCTCTCGGGAAGGGTCAGGTGGACGACGTTCAGCGGGCTCCGCGCCATCAGCGCGTCCCGCTGCACGTCGTCGATGACGTCGTAGGGAGGCGCCACGAGCGCGTCGAGCGGCCCGGCGAGCTCCTCGTCGTACCGCATCGCGCGAAACGGCTTCACGACGGCCATTCCGGGCGAGCGTACCATCCAAAGGGGCCGGCTCTTTCCGCTCAACCATGCCGCTCCGCATCGGTTTTTGGTCAGGCGCATACTCTGGCCGGTGCCCATCGTCCTTGCCATCGCTCTGCTGCTGATAGTGACGGCGACAGATGGCGCGGCTCGCCCGACCGCGCGGCAGGCGCCTCTTCCGAATTCGATCTCCTTCTGGAACGCACGGAGTGGAGTTGTGGCGCTGAGCGACTGGAGCACCTGCTCCGACCGCATGTACTTCTGCAAAGGAGCGATCGCCGTCACCAACGACGGCGGTCAACGTTGGAGGACGACCTGGCGGGGTGGCATCGTCCGGTCGATCACGGTCGTTCGCGGCACGAGTGACGCCTGGGCCGCCGTCGAGCCAGAGCCGGCCTGCGGCACGAGCATGCCTTCGGCGTGCGCCACCCGCCTTTTGCACAGCGATGACGGCGGCCACACATGGCGGCTCGGTGCGAAAGATCTTGTCGACCCGTCCTTCGGAGCAAGAAACGTGGGGTTCGCAGTGCGTTCCCGGCCCGGCGACAACGGAATGGGCCCGGTCATGCGCACGAGCGACCGCGGCCGAAGTTGGCGACGTGTCGGGGGTCCGTGCATCGGAGCAACGGGTGCGTCCCTCTCGTTCGCCTCCGCTCGGCGCGGCTGGCTTCTCTGCACGAGCCAGGCGGGCGCCGGGATGCAGCCGAAGGCGGTGTTCGAGACCAGGAACGGAGGGAGACGCTGGCGACTCGCAGCCGACGCGCACTTCACCCGGTTTCGGCGAAGCGGTGCGGGCCTCAGCACGTCCGGCTATCCGCTCGGTATTAGCTTCGAGCCGCGAGGACATGGACTGCTCTGGCAAGCGCGAGGCCAGACGTATTCGACGAGCGACGGAGGGCACCACTGGCGGCCCATACGCGTGACATCTCCGGAAGTGATCGAGGGAGAAGCTGCTTCAGTCGTTTCGGCAGACACACGCTTCCTGGTCGTGCGTAACGGCCGCACAGGGACCTACGAGCTCCTTCGACTGCGTCGCCGCGGCGGTGCGCACATCGTGCACCGTTGGAAGTGGCGCTGAGGTACCGAAACGGCAGGCAACACCATCCGTTTTCGTCCCTAGACTCCGGCCGTGAACGCGATCGCCGAGCTCCAGGAGGACCGGGTCGTCGAGGGGGTCTACGCGGTCGCGAAGAAGGAACGGCGGCGAACGCGCACCGGCTCGGACTACCTCGCGCTCGAGCTCGTCGACCAGAGCGGGAGGATCGAGGCCCGCGTGTGGAGCGACGTCGAGCTGCTCGACGGCCGCTTCGGGGAAGGAGATGCCGTCCGCGTCCTCGGACGGGTCGACCGCTACCGCGACCGGCTCCAGCTCGCGGTCAGGTCGCTCGAGCCGGCGGAAGCGGACGTCGTCGCGCTCACCCCGGGGCTGCGCCGCGACGCGGACGAGCTCGACGGCTTCCTGGAGTTCCTCGGCGGCGAGATCAGCCACGGCGGGCTGCGTGCGGTCGTCGCGCGCTTCCTCGACGACGCCGCGTTCCGGAGCCGTCTGCGCGAGCTTCCCGCGAGCCCCGACGTCCACCACGACTACGCCGGCGGCCTGCTCGAGCACACCGTTGCCGTGGCGACGATCTGCCGCGACACCGCTCAGGTGCACCCCCGGCTGCGAGCGGACCTGCTCGTCGCCGCGGCGCTCCTGCACGATGCCGGCCGCACGGTCGAGCTGGGGCGCGCTCCAACCTTCCGGCCGACCGAGGAAGGGCGCCTACTCGGACATGTCCAACTCGGCATCCGCCTGATCGAGGGACACGCCGTCGACCTCGACCGAGCCGCCCGCGCCGAGGTCGTCCACGCCGTCGCCGTCCACCACGACGGCCGGGCCGCGCGCACCGCGGAGGCGGCCGTGCTGTACCACGCGAATCAGCTTGACGCGGTCGCCGCGACCAAGCCCGTGTCCGGCTGAGGCGTCTCGCCGCCGAGCGTGATCGCAAGAGCGTCGACGGCCTCCGGCACGAGACGGTAGAACGCCCACGTCCCCTGCCGCGTGCTCTCGACGAGCCCCGCTTCACGAAGGATCTTGAGGTGGTGCGAGATCGTCGGCTGCGACAGGCCGAGCGGCTCGAGATTGCAGACACAGCACTCACCCGAAGCGGCAAGCTGATTCACGATCGCGAGCCTGGTCGGATCGCCGAGCGCCTTGAACTGCTCGGCGAGCCGCTCACGTTCCGGCCTCGCCAGCAGCGGCGCGCCCGGCGTGCAGCACGGCTCTCGAACGAGTTGCAATGTCTTCATCGACAAATTTCAATATAGTGCATCGCGGTTCGTCGATGAAAGGAGGGGGAGATGCACGCATGCGACTGTGATTGCGGCCCCGAGTGCGACTGCGACGATTGCTGCTGCTGACGACTAGGTGAGGTTGCGCCGCCAGAGCAGGAACGAGAGCGGCAGGAGCGCGGCGAGGAAGACGTAGGGCCCGAGCGGCCTGACGTCGGACGCTTCGACCCGCAAGGTGGTGCGCCCGGTGCCGATCGTGTCGCGGGCAGCGGCGACCGCCTCGTCGAGCTCGTCCTCGGCGAACGCCCGGCCGCCCACCGCGGCCGCGTACTGATCGGCGGCCGCGGCGCTCGCCGGGTCGGCCGCGTACGGCTCGACGCCACCGTCGGCGGCGAAGATCCGCTCGCCGGGCCCCCCGATGCGCACGAGGATCGTGTCGATGCCGCTTCCCTGGAACTGCGTCCGGAGCCGCCGGGGATGGATGCGTTGCGTCTCGGCGTCGGTGAGGATCAGGACGAGCCGACGCTGGGCCCCGCGGAAGAAGTTCCGTTCCGGAACCACCGCGGTCGCGTCGAGCGCCGATGCGCGGGCGTTATCGGCACCACGCGAGGCCGGTTTGTCGACCGCGATCGAGTTGCTCAGCACGCGCTCGAAGGTGTCCGGGTTCGCGCTCGGGAAGACGAGCGGGAGCACGCGATCCGTCAGGGAGGCGATCCCGATCGGCAGTCCCGGCAGCGACTCGCGAAAGCGGCGCGCCGCCGCGGCGGCCCGGTCGTACCGCGTCTCCTCTCCCGGAGCAGCAGCGGCGAGCATGGAGCGCGAGGTGTCGAGAAGCAGGAAGGCCTGGGCGTCGGTCCGAGCCGAGTGCTCCGTCGTCTCCTCGAGGATCGGCTGCGCGGCGCCGATGCCGACGAGCACCGCGAGCGCGACGATCGCCGCGATCGTCTGACGGCGGGACCCCCCCGGCGGGGCGAGGCGAAGCACCGACCGAACGTGCGCCGCCCGTTGCTCGCTGCGGGCAAACGCGACGAGGGGCAGGATGACGGCGAACGCGACGAGGCCGGCGAGTGGGGTCAGGAACGCGAGATCCATCAGTGCCCCTCCAGGTGATGCCGCCGCACTTCTGGGTCGCGAGCACCAAGCCAGAGCCCGCACTCCGACGAGCCAAGGCTAGACAGCCTTGGTGAGGAGGAGGGTGGCCTCTGGCGCCGCGTGATCGCGGGCCAGAAGCCGGCGTGTATCGCCTGGAGGGGCACTAATAGCCCTCGCCGACGCGGTTCGGCCCCGCGCCCGGTGCGGTCCGCCCGGCCGCGTACGCGGGGATGTTCTGGCGAATCCGCAGCCGCTCGGCGCCCGGTGCGAGCACCCGGAGCATGAACTCGAGGTCGTACTTGGCCTCGCTCGACGTCGGGTCAATCCGGACGGCGCGCTGGAAGTGGGCGACGCTCCGCCGGATCAGGTTCGGGCCGTTCACCGGATCCGACACCGCCTCATCGAACGCCAGCACGCCGGCGAGCGTCGCGAGCTTCGAGCGCTGCGCCGGTGTCAGCCCGGAGGTCTCCGCGTTCTCGAGCGTCGCCTGCGCCTCCGCGCGGAACGCCGGGCGCGAGAAGTCGTACGGGTTCTGGGCTCGGCGGTCGTCGACCGCGAACGTCCGCAGCGCGCGCCGATAGGTCAGATCGTCCTCGATCCCGAAGAGCTTCTCGGCGTAGGGCACGGTCGTGCCGAAGCGCCACAGCCGCTCCGCCGCCGGCTCGGCCTCGAAGGCGAGGTCGCCGCGTTCCATTCCGTGCCTGATCGCGGCGGCGTCGCGCGCGATCAGGGCAGCGATCGCCGCCAGCACGACGAGGACGACGATCGGGAGGACCTTGCGGATCGTCGGCCAGTGCCGCCTCATCGCTCCGCCCTCCAGGCCAGGCGCCCGCAGAAGTGCTCGTTGAGGGCAAGCAGCGCGAGCAGGACGAGCGCCAGCAACGCCAACCCCTCCGGCACGCCGGCCCGCTCGGCGCGTTGCCGCTCGTCCACCAGCCTGCTCGGAGCCAGGTCGGCACGATCGACGAACGCCTCCGGCCCGACCAGCCGCTCGAAGAAGAACCGGTCCTCCTCGAACGGCGCCAGCGCGACGATGTTGATCGGGATCCTCTCGCGCCGGTAGGTGATCAGCTCACGCGTCAGCGCCGGGAGGTCGAGCCCGGAGTCGTCGAGATCGCTGATCAGCAGGACGCCGCGATCCTTCATGTCGTGCCGTTCGAGCATCTGACGCGCCAGCAGGAGCCCGGCCGAGATGGTCGTGCCGCCGCGGAAACTCTCAGTCCAGGGCGTCGCGCGCCGGTGGCGTTCGACGCGTTGGCCTTCGGGCGAATCGCTGGCGACCCGCCGGGTTCGCGCCGGGCAAATCGCGGTCGTGCGTGTGCGCTCTTCAACGATGCAGACGTCCGGAAACGGCATCAGGGCGCGCACGAACGCACGCAGCTCGGCGCCGCTCGTTCCAGGCGGCGAGGCCTCGTAGGCCGTGCCGGAGAAGAGCACGAGGCCGAACTCCTGACCGGTATCCGCGAGGTAGTCGAACGGCTCGACGATCCGCCGCCTCGCGGAGCCGATGCTCGCGGACATGTCGAGGGCAACGACGCCACTGCGTCCCCCCTGCGCCAGGGTGATCTCGCTCGAGGCCGGCCGCTGGGCGAGCAGGGCGGCGGCACCGATCGCGGCGACGAGCCCGGCGGCGAGCAGCCAGCGAACGACCGCCGTTCTCCGGGCCGGGTCGATCAGGCCGCGGATGTCCGCAAGGGGGATCGCCTGCCGCTCGGGCCGCTTCACTGCTCCTCCGCGATCACTCGCTCGACGTCGTGCGAGAGCGGCGTGACGCGCGCTTCCCCGGGAGCGCCCTTGGACCACGCGAGCCTGCTCGCGTCACTCGCCAGCTCGGGATTCTCCGTCGCCCGCAGCTCGAGCGCGAGCCGATCGAGCGCCCGGCGGCCCTCGGCCGGCCGGCCCCCGGCGACCGCGGCGCGCACCTGTGCCAGGGCGCGCTCCAACGACGACCGGCGGTCGGCCCGCCGCGCGCCCAGCCAGGTGGCGACACGATCGAGCGGCAGGAAGCGGATGGCGAGAATCGCCGCCGCGGCGGCGAAGAGGATGGCCAGGACCAGCGAGACGACCTCGACTGCCGTCGGCGAGATCCGATAGGAGGGCGACGGTAGATCGCGCAGCTCCGCGCGCAGCGCCGCCTGCTCGAGACGGGTTGGATCGATGCGCCCAGCGGCGCGGAGCGGCGGCCACTCGACGCTCGCCGTCTGCGGCAGGGTTTCCCCTCGAGGCGTGTACTCGACGGCGACGGCCCCGAAGTCCCTGCGCCCGCCACCGCTCGGCAGGCACCTCGTGGTCAGGCAGGCGATCAGGTAGTCGTAGCGGAGCATCGTGATCGGGCCCGAGTCGGTCCGCGTCCGCTCGAGCGGGCGAAGATCCCGGTAGGGGGCGAAGTTCGCCCCGACCTCGATCGAGTCCGGGTCGATCCGGTTGCGGTCGACGACGAGCTCGAGGCGAGCGCGAACGGCGTCGCCGAAGAGGTGCTGCTCCGGCTCGAGCAGCGCCGTCCCGGTGATCGGCTCGTCACCGAGGACCGGCCCCGGCTGGGAGTCCCACGCGCGCCATGCCAGGAGGCCGGCGAGCGCGGCGAGCAGGAGTGCGCCGGCGGCGACAGCCGCGTAGAGCCGCGTTCGCGTCACCAGCGCTCCCTCGTCCAGACCTGCCGGAGCTCGACCCACTCGAGAAACCTCGTGAAGATCTCGTTGCGGTCGGTGGTCGTGATCACGATCGGCTCGAGCCCCAGCGCCTCGAGCTCCGCGATCGTCTCGCGCGTTCGCTCCTCGTTCGCAGCGCGGCGCGCACGCGCCTCGCGGCGGCTGAGACGGACGAGCCGAAGCCGGCCGCTTCCCGGTTCCGCGAGCGGCACGACGACGGAGGACACGTCGGGAAAGCTCTGCTCCCAGACGGGATCCTGGATCATCACCGGGACGACCTCCCAGGGGAGTTCGAGGATCGTCGACCACGATTCCGGCGTCGGCCTCTCCAGGAAGTCCGAGAGCACGAAGACGAACGTGCCGGCTGGAAGGGAGCGGCGCAGCGGGGCCAGAAACCCGAACGCCCGGTCGAGGTTGTCCTCGGGGGCGCGGAAGACCGGGTGGGGCAGACGCGACTCCTTCACGCGCCAGAAGTCGGTCTGTCCGTGCGGCGGGCGCCAGAACGGCGGGCGGTCGCCGTTCCCGTAGGCATAGTCGAGGTACCCGATCAGCCCGCGGGCCTTGGCGGTGCTGTCGGCGATCATCGATCCCGCCTCCACGATCGCGGTCGGCTTCGAGAGCCACGGGAGGCCCGGGGGATAGAGCTCCATCGCCGGCCTCCGGTCGCAGACGATGACGACCCGAGGCGCTTCCTCCGCGTAGCGCTCACGAACGATGAACTCGTCGCTGCCGCGGGCGGCCGAGAGCTTGGCGGAAGCGGCCCAATCGATCGCGTCCACGTCGTCGCCGGGCTGGTACGGCCGCGAGCTGGCGACGTCGGAGCCGGTTCCGCGGCGCGCGGAGTGCACGCTTCCGAAGGCGAGTCCGATCAGCCTGCGGCGTGGGACGAGCGGGAAGGTGAGCTCAGTCGGGCCGCTCACCGAGCTGTACGACCTCGCCGTCGCCGCCAAGCGCAGCCTGTGGCCGCGGCGCGGCCGCGAGGCAGCGGTCGCGGAAGTCCTCCAGCGCCCGCAGCCGTCCGACCTTCCGCACCTCGACGAGGAACGAGGGCGTGAAGAGGATGCGGTGGCCGAGGACGGGCAGGAGCAGCGACTCGATGTCTTCCGGGACGACGAAGTCCCGGTCGCTGAGCAGTGCCCACGCGCGGGCGGCCCGCTCGAGCGCGAGACTGCCGCGGACGGAGGCGCCGATCGCGACGATGTCGAGCTCGCGGGTGGCACGCACGAGGTCGATCACCCACCGCTGGAGCAGGTCGTCGACGTAGACCTCCTCGGTGGCGTGCTGGATGGATTCGACCTCCTCGATCCTCACGACCGTCTTCAGGTCGCCCAGCGGGTGGCCGTGCCGCTGGTCGCGGACGATCTGGACCTCCTCGTCGGCGTCGGGGTACCCGAGCGCCGTCCGGACGAAGAAGCGGTCGAGCTGCGCCTCGGGCAGCGGGAAGGTCCCCTCGAGCTCGATCGGGTTCTGAGTCGCGAGCACGATGAACGGCTCCGAGAGCTCCCGCGTGACGCCGTCGACCGTCACCTGGCGCTCGGCCATCGCCTCGAGCAGCGCCGACTGGGTCTTCGGCATCGCGCGGTTGATCTCGTCCACGAGCACGACGTTGGCGAAGATCGGCCCCGGCCTGAACTCGAAGTCGCGCCGCTGCTGGTTCCAGACCGACAGGCCCGTGACGTCCGTCGGCTGCAGGTCGGGCGTGCACTGGATCCGCGACGGCTCGGCGCCCTCGATCGACTGCGCGATCGCCCGCGCCAGCACGGTCTTCGCCGTCCCGGGGACGTCCTCGAAGAGCACGTGGCCCTTGCAGGCCAGCGCGGCGAGCACGAGCTTGATCTCCTCGCGCTTCCCACGGACCGCCTGCTCGATGTTGGCGAGGATCCGGCCGGCGGTCTCGACCGCGCGCTCGAGGCGCTCGTCCTTCTGTTCCGCCGTCGGGCCGACGCTGCTCATCGCGCGCTCAATATAGGTTCAGCCCTCATTCAGGTTCAATTAAGTGGTTAGACGTTAAAGCGAATGTTCAGGACGTCGCCGTCCGCGACGACGTAACCTCGTCCTTCCAGTCGCTGAAGCCCGCGCCGAGCCGTTTCCGCCCGCGATCCGGCCTCGACCAGGTCCCGCCAGTGCACGACCTCGCAGCGGATGAACCCGCGCGCCATGTCGGTGTGGACCTGACCGGCCGCCTCGAGCACCGTTCGTCCCCGCCTCAACATCCAGGACCGCGCCTCGTTCTCGTTCGCCGTGAAGAACGTGACCAGGTCGAGCGCGCCCCGCAGGTCATGCGTGACCTCCTCGAGCGCCGAGGGCCCACCGTCCCGAAAGGCGGCGGCCTCCTCCTCCGGAAGCTCCGCGAGCTCGGCTTCGTAGGCGGCGTCGATCCCGATCGGCCCGTTGACGACCGGGATCAGCGGCTTCGTCGTCAGCGGCTCGAGCTCCGCGGGCAGCTCGGCGGCGAAGTCGCGGAGCAGCCTGCCGCTCTCGAGGTGTGCCAGCGCCGCCTCGAGCCGCCCGACCTCCGCCTTGTGCCCCGGGGCTCCGGACTTCGCGTCGCGCCGGACTTTCTCCAGCCGCCGCTCGACGTGGTCGCGGTCGGCAACGACCAGCTCGAGCTCGAGCTCGGCGATCGATTCCTCGGGGCCACGGTCGGTGGAGAACGCGTCCAGCACCGCGAGCAGCGCGTCGGCAGCTCGCAAAGCCCCGAGCTGGGCGGCCCCGCTCCCGGCCGGATCGACGAGCCTGATCGAGGCGACGGTTGCCTTCGGCGAGCCGATCACGGCCGCCACCTGCGGTAGCCGTTCGTCGGCGACCGGCGCCATGCCGACGTGCGGCTTGCCGTGCTCGCCGAGCTGGACGTGCCCGCGCGTCAGCGCGTTGAAGAGCGTGGTCTTCCCGGATCCCGGCAGACCGACGAGGCCGACCTCCAAGGACATGCCATCGGTTGTACCGGCTCAGCGCGTGACGTGCTTCTGCAACGAGGCGAGGGCGCGGTGCTGGAGCGACTTCACGGCCCCTTCGGTCTTGTCGAGGATCGACGCGACCTCGCCGTTCGAGAACCGGAACACGAACTTCAGGGTCAGCACCTGACGCTGCTCGGGCGAGAGGCGCTCGATCAGCTCGAGCATGCTCGCCTGCCCGATCGAGGCCAGAGCCTGCTCCTCGGCGGAGCTCTCTTCACCCTGGACGCTCGCGCCGATCTCCTCCTCCGGCTGGCACCGCCTGCTCGCGCGGAAGTGGTCCATCGCCAGGTTGTGGGCGATCCGGAAGAGCCAAGCCGAGAACGGCACCGAGCGCCAGCGGAAGCGCCCGATTGCCTCGAGCATCTTGACGAACGTCTGGGTGGTGAGGTCCTCGGCGTCGTGACGGCTTCCGACGCTCATGTGCAGGTAGCTGTAGATGCGGTCGAAGTGCAGCAGGTACAGCTCCTCGAGCGCGGAGCGATCGCCGCGCTGCGCCCGCTCGACGAGATCGCGCATCGGCCCGTTTCCGCCGGGTTGCGGCGCCACGACGGCCGCATTCACGCCGTTCGAGCTCACGGGCTTGAGATGCCCGTCGAGAACCCGAAACTAACTAGCCCGAGCCGAAACCGAGCCGTCCCTCGCGCGCAAAGCGCTTGAGATAGACGACGCGGTCGAGGGCGACGGTGTAGCGGCCGTCCTCGGCGTCGAGCGCGAGCGTTCCGCCGCTGCCGTTGGAGAGCGCGGTCTCGAGCTCGTCCGCCGCCTTCGAGGTGACGAGCGCGCTCATGATCTGGCTCCCCTCGAACCCGATCTCGATCCGGGTGTCGTGGTCGTTCGTGCTCATTCGGCGACCAGCTCTGAGAGTACGCCGTGGGCGGCGTCCGGGTGGACGAAGGCGACCTGCAGGCCGAAAAGACCGGGGCGCGGGGCCTCGTCGATCAGCTCCGCCCCGCGATCGGAGAGGTGGCGGAGCGTAGCGGGGAGATCTCCGACCTCGTACGCGACGTGGTGCATCCCCGGCCCGCGCTTGGCGAGAAACTTCCCGACGGGCGTGTCCGCGCCGAGCGATTCCATCAGCTCGACCCGTCCCTCGCCGAGACGGAGCGATGCCGCTTCCACGCCCTGGTCCTCGACCGTGGCCCGATGCTCGACCCTGGCGCCGAAAAGGCGCTCGTACGTCTCGACCGCCTCGTCGAGGTCGTCGACCGCCATCCCGACGTGGTGGATCCGCAGGGCGTTCACGCCCCGGATGCTAGTTACGCCTGGTCGGGCTGCGGCAGGGCACGAATGGTTCCGACCTGCTCGCTCGAGCGCGACTCCGGTTTGACGTCGCCGAGGAGGATCTCGAGGTCGTCGCGGTTCAGCGTCTCGCGGTCGAGTAGCGCGCCGGCGACCCGATCCAGGGCCGACCGGTGCTTCTCGAGCAGCCGGATCGCCTCCTCGTAGGCGCCGTCGGTCAGGAGGGCCTGCTCCTTGTCGCGCAGGCGCTTCGTCTCCTCGGAGAGGGCGTAGTTGTCGGCCCGCATCGTCCGCGACACGACCTCTTCGGACATGCCGTACTCGAAGACCATGGCGCGGGCCAGCGACGTGACCTTCTCGAGGTCGTTGGCCGCGCCGTTCGTGACCCGGCCGAACACGACCTGCTCGGCGGCACGTCCGGCGAGCCCGATCTTCATCCAGTCGATCAGCTCCTCCCGCGTGTGGAGGTAGCGCTCCTCGTCGGGAAGGTGGAACGTGTAGCCGAGGGCGTCCCCGCGGGCCACGATCGTCGCCTTCTGGACCGGATCCCCCATGAGGTAGGCCATGACGGCGTGGCCGGCCTCGTGGTAGGCGAGGATCCGCTTCTCCTTCTCGGTGACGACGCGTCGCTGCTGGAGGCCGGCGACGACGCGCTCCATCGCCGCCTCGAAGTTCCCCTGCGTGATGTTCAGGCGGTTCTCGCGGCCGGCGAAGATCGCCGCCTCGTTCGCGACGTTCGCGAGGTCGGCGCCGGTCAGTCCGGCGGTCTGGCGGGCGACGAGGTGGAGGTCGACGTCGGGCGCGAGCGGCTTGCCACGCGTGTGCACCCCGAGGATCTCCTCGCGCCCCGCGAGATCCGGCGGGGAGACGAGGATCTGCCGGTCGAAGCGCCCGGGCCGCAGCAGTGCGGGATCGAGGTCCTGCAGCCGGTTGGAGGCGCCCATGACGATGACCTGTCCGCCGCCGCTCGAGAAGCCGTCGAGCTCGACGAGCAGCTGGTTGAGGGTCTGGTCGTGCTCCCTGTGGAGGCCGCCGCCCATGCGCCTCGTGCCGACGGCGTCGAGCTCGTCGATGAAGACGATCGCCGGCGCGTCGTTGCGCGCCTGCTCGAAGAGCTTGCGGATCCGCGCCGCGCCCAGTCCGGCGAACATCTCGACGAACGCCGAGGCGCTCTGCGAGTAGAAACTCGCCCCCGACTCGTGGGCGACCGCCTTGGCCAGCAGCGTCTTCCCGGTGCCGGGTGGCCCGTAGAGCAGGATGCCCTTCGGCACGCGCGCACCGAGGCGCGCGAAGCGCTTCGGATCGCGCAGGAAGTCGACGACCTCGCGCATCTCTGCCTTCGCCTCGTCGAGGCCTGCGACCTCGTCCCAGGTCACCGAGCTCCGCGAGCTCGGCTTGACATGGGTCGTCTTCACCCGCGGCATCAGCTGGAGGCTGCGCCAGAGCAGGTAGATGATCAGCGCGAACATCATGATCGGGAGCCACACGAAGGCGACGTCCTGAATCGTGCGCAGCAGTTCCATCACGTCGAACGGCATAGTCGGCCTATCGGCAGCGCAGCGGCTCGGCTATAGGCTTTGAGGGTGCGCGAGCTTCCGCTTCCGTCCCACTTCGATCCGAGCCGTGTCGGCGAGATCTGGCGCGTTCCCTACCAGGAGCGCGCGCTCGACGCCCAGGCCTGGAGCGAGGAGCACGGTCTGCGGCCCGCGCTCGAGGACGGCTTTCGGATCTGCGTCGTGGCCGTCGACGTCCAGAACACGTTCTGCATTCCGGACTTCGAGCTGTACGTGCAGGGGGCCGAAAACGACAATCGGCGGTTCTGCGAGTTCCTCTACCGCAACCTCGGCGCGATCACGGCGGCGATCCCGACGCTGGACACGCACCGGGCGATGCAGATCTTCCATCCGATCTGGCTCGTCGACGAGGACGGGCGCCACCCCGAGCCGTACACGCTCGTCACGCCGGAAGACGTCGAGGCGGGACGCTGGCGGATCAACCCGGCTGCCGTCGAAGGCGCCGGATTCGAGCCCGACTACGCGCAGGAGCAGCTCCTCGACTACACGCGAAAGCTGGCCCGCGGCGGCAAGTACCGGCTGACGATCTGGCCGTATCACGCGCTGCTCGGCGGCGTCAGCCACGCGCTGGTCTCGTCGGTCGAGGAGGCGATCTTCTTCCACACGATCGCCCGGTCCAGTCAGCCGGAGTTCCAGGTCAAGGGCGACAACCCCCTCACTGAGCACTACTCGATCCTCGGCCCGGAGGTGACCGAGGGGCCTGACGGCGTCACGATCGCGGGGATGAACGACCTTCTGATCCAGCAGCTGCTGGGCTACGACGCGATCGTCGTCGCCGGCCAGGCGAAGAGCCATTGCGTCGCGTGGACGATCGACGACCTGCTGGAGGGCGACGACGAGCGCGAGCAGTCCCTTGCCCCGCGCACGTACCTGCTCGAGGACTGCACGTCGCCGGTGGTCGTTCCGGGCATGGATTACACGGAGGAGGCAAACGCCGCATTCGAGCGCTTCGCCGCGGCCGGGATGCACGTCGTCCGCTCGACCGATCCGATCGAGAGCTGGCCGGGCATCCCCGCCCTCGTCAGGTAGCTACTCGACGAGCTCGAGGCGCGCGTTCGGGCGGTACCAGCGGCCTGCCTTGGCAGACGGACGGCCGTCGGTGAGCACGACGTCGCCGGTGAAGTCGTTCTCGCCGCGGATCAGGGCCGATCCGACCCCGTAGGAGTCGACCGGGACGCCGCGCTCCTCGAAGTCGCGGATCCGCTCAGCGTTCATCCCCCCGGAGACGACGATCTTGACCCGCTCGAAGCCGTCACGGTCGAGCGCGTCACGCACCTTTCGGACGAGCCGTTCGTTGACGCCGCGCGGGTCGAAGTCGCCCAGCTCGTGCCAGAGGGAGCGGTCGACCATCGTCCGGGAGGTGTCGAGACGAACGCCCCAGAGCCGGTCGCCGAGCGCCCGCGCGACCTCGAGCGCGGTCCCGACCGAGTCGTTCTCGAAGTCGACGAGCACGACGATGTTGGCGTCGGAGTCGACGTGCTCCGCGAACTTGGTGGCCGCGAGCACGGTGTTCCCCCCGTAGGAGGCGATCAGCGAGTGCGGCACGGTTCCGATTGCCCGGCCGCCCCACCACGAGGCGTTCGCCTCGGTCGTGACGCCGATCGGCTCGCCGATCGTCGCGCCGGCGATGTAGGCGGCATACCCGTCGCCGGTCTGCACGCGGTGGTGGTCGTAGCGGGCCGGCATGAAGAGGATCCGCTTGCCGTTCGCAGCCTCGACGACGCGCTTCACGTTCGTGGCGATCATCGTCCGTCGCGCAAGGACGCCCAGGTAGACCGTCTCGAGGTGGGCGAAGCCCGTGTAGTCGCCCTCGATCGTCATCACCGTCTCCCACGGCGAGATCTCGTCGCCGTCGTAGAGGGCATGGACGGTCAGCGCCTCCCAGTCGTCCGAGCAGAGCTTGAGGATCGCAATCGCCTCGTCCATCCCGGCAAGGACGGCCTGTTTCTTCTGGAAGACCTGCATCACGACCCGCGGACGGCGCTCGTCCCGGAGCAGCACGCCCCGTGTCCGGTTGAAGTACTCGTCCGTGTAGTACCCCTCCCGCATCTTCTCGACGGGGAGGTCGAAGATCTCCGGCGGGAGGCGCCTGCCTCTAGTGCGGACCGCCATGTGCGTTCTCCTCGAGGCGTAGGCACGCCGCGAGCGCGGCCTCCGAGACCTCGAGCTGCTCCGGCGACGGGTCGTCGGTCGCGAGCCGGTGCTGGAGCTCGTGGCCGGGCTTCGCGAGCACTTTCGTCACTCGGCTGTCCGGGTGTCGGGACATCCACCCGAAGATCTCGGTGGAGGTCGCGAGCGCGCCGAGCGACGCGGCGAGCCGGGCTGGCCCGCGGAGGTTCGAAGGCGCCTTCGCCGCGAGCGCGTTTCCGATCGCCATCGTCGCCAGCATCGGCCCGACGAGGTGGGAGCCGCAGCGCTCGTGCTCCTTCTCGCGCGGCTCGCCGTGCTCGTAGGTGCCGATCGAGATGTGTTCGGCCCCGTGATACGCGGCGAGCGTCGTCCCTCGGAGCGCGACGAGCGCCGGGCCCAGCGATGCGATCCCGGCTGCGAGCTCCTTCGTCGCGGGACCGAGCGTCGACCCGCGGATGACGTGCGTGGCGAACGCTCCTCCCGCCATCGCCGCGAGGACCGCCGGGCGCTCGAACGGCAGCCTCGCCTCCGGCAGCTGCCGCCTGACCTCGGGCAGGAGCGTGAAGAGCTCGACCACACGGGCTGGGCCCCGGAGGAGCGGCCGCTCGACCGTCGCGGCGCGGAATCGCTTGTACCCCGCGGCCTGCTTCAGCGTGCCGTCCGGGGCGCGGACGGCACAGGCCCAGGCGTTCGGACCGTGCACGAGCACCCCGTTGGCGAGCGCCATGCCGCCGAGCCTGAGCTTCTCCTCGCCCATCCGTCTACCGTAGCGACGCGACGTGCTCCGCCGCGTGGCGGAGGAAGCGCACGCCGAGCTCGAGGTCGTCGAGGTCGATCCGTTCGTCGGCGGAGTGGATGAGCCGCGCCGCCAGCTCGGAGTCCATCGCCCGAATCGGGAAGAAGCCGTACGCCACCGTCCCGAATGCCTCCCGCACCCAGTGACTGTCTGTGAACCCGGCGACGAGCAGCGGGACGGCCTGGGCGTCCGGCTCGGTGTCGGCGACGAAGGCCTCGATAACGTCCCAGAGCGGCGTGTCGACGGGCGAGCGAGTCCCGCCCTGCGCCTCGATCCACTCGAGCTCGTACTCGGCGCCCTCGAGCAGGCTCGCAACCTTGGCCTCGACCTCCGCCTGTGTATGTCCCGGCAGGATCCGGCAGTCGACGGTCAGCTCACAGCGGTTCGGGATCACGTTCCGCTTCCTGGAGGCCTCGGCCATCGTCGGCGCCAGGGTCGTGCCGAGGAGAGGCTCGACGATGTCTCCGGCGAGCGGATGAACCCGGCGGGCCGCCGTGATCGCGTCCTCGGGACCCGGCACCTCGCCACAGACGGCGAGCAGGAAGGCCGCCAGCTCGGGCCCAACCTCAGGCTCGTCCCTGAACGACCCGAGCCGCTCGATCAGCGGCGCCGCTTTCACGAGTGCGTTGTCGGCGATGCCCGGACGCGACGCGTGCCCGCTGCGGCCGCGCACGGTCAGCCGGAACGGCGCGCTCATCTTCTCTGCCGTCGAGCAGACGTAGAACACGCGTCCGTCGAGGATCAGCCGGTCGCCGCCGCCCTCGTTGATGCAGTACTCGGCCCGAATGGCCTCGGGATGCGCCTCCACGAGCCACTGGAGCCCGAAGCCCGCTCCCACCTCCTCGTCGGCGCAGGCGGCGAAGATCAGGTCGCCGGCCGGCTCGAAGCCCTCGCGGGCCAGTGACGCGAGCGCGACGGCGCTCGCAGCGACCTGGCCCTTCATGTCGAGCGCCCCGCGGCCCCACACCTGGCCGTCCCGCAGCTCGCCTGACCACGGATCGAGCTCCCACTCGTGCGGGTCGGCGAGGACGGTGTCGGTATGCGAGAGCAGCAGCAGCCGCGGCCTGTCGCCAGCGCCCGGGATGCGGGCGACGAGGTTCGCGCGCTCGGGCACCTTGGCGTAGAGCTCGCAGGCGACGCCGTTGGCCTCGAGGTATCTGCGCAGGTGCTTGGCGACAGCCGTCTCGTTCCCCGGCGGGTTGACGCTGTCGATCCGGATCAGCTCTTGGAGGAGGCCGGCGGCCTCGTCCCTCAGCGAGATGGTGGTCAGCGGCGGGTTCCGAGCGTCAGGAGGTAAGGGCGCGAGAACGCGATACCGCCGTTCGTGCGCGAGCGCTCGTGCAGCTCGACGAACTCGCGGCGCAGCTGCTCTCTCTCCTTGTCGTCGAGCGAGTCGGCGAGAGTCTTGATCGGCCCGAACTCGGTCGAGAACAGCTGCCAGACGGATTCGCCTGAATCCGCCTCGAGCACAGAGTCGCTTGGCACGAACTCCAGCTCGAAGGCCTGTCCGAGCAGGTCGCTCACGTAAGCCTCACGTCCCCAGTCGAACTGGTTCCCCACGCCCGGCGGCGGTGCCGGCTGGAACCGGCTCAGGATCTTGAACATCTGGGCGGGCCCGGAGTCGGGGGCCCAGCAGGCGAGTGCGATTCGGCCGCCCGGCTTCGTCACGCGGGCGAGCTCACGAGCCACCGATTGGTGGTCCGGCGCGAACATCACGCCACACGTCGAGGCGACCAGGTCGAAGCTCGCATCCTCCAAGTCGAGCGCCTCGACGTCGCCGACGCGGTAGTCGATGTCGAGGCCGCGCTCCGCCGCCCGTTCCTTGGCCTGCTCGATCAGCGCCGGAGCGATGTCGACGCCGACTACCTCGGCGCCGGTCGCGGCGGCCAGCTCCGGAACCGCGCCGGTTCCGGTCGCGAGGTCGAGCAGCCGCTGGCCCGGCTGGGGATCGAGCCGCTCGATTACAGCTCGGTGGATATCCGGAACCGTCTCGGTGATCCCCTGGTAGGGGCCGGAGCCCCAGACCACGGCGTGACGCTGCTTCAACTCTTCGAATGGCATCTACGTCTCTTTCGCGGCTTCGGTGAGCTCGTTCCGCGCCTGCCACAGCTCCGGGTACATCCGGTTCTTGATCAGGCCGCCGAGTAGCTCGACCGGAGTGCCCTGCGTACCGACGACGCTGTCGCCGATCACCCGAGCTACGACCAAGTAATGGCGCATGCGCCAGAACGTAACTCGCTCGTCCCACTCGATCAACGCCTCGGCGAGCTGGTACAGCTCCTCGTGCTCGCGGCCGCGCTGGTAGAGCTCGACGAGCTCGAGCCCCTGCTCGCGGCGAAGCTCGTGGAACGCCTGGGCGAGGTCGGGCGAGAGCTCGCGGATCTTGCGGAAGCCTGGTGAGTCGAAGCCGCTCCCATGGCCGAGCACCGGGCGGATCCACCGCGTGTACTCCCACGGCGACATCTGCTCGAGCATGTCGAGAAGCGAGACGACGGTCTTCAGGCAGTCGTTCGAGCGGCGGAGCAGCCGAAGCGCCCCGGCGAGGTCGCGCTCGCGGATCAGCCTCGTCGCCTCCTCGACCTCCGACCACGCGAGCTTCAGCCACAGCTCGGACGACTGGTGGACGGTCTGGAAGAGGAGCTCGTCCCGGTGAGCGGACTCCCCCGGCGTCTTCTGCAGCTCGAGGAGCTCGTCGGTACGCAGGTAGCGCTCGTAGTCGCTGCCCCCGCGGCCCGGGAGCACAGGAGCGAACTCGTCGTCGGGCTCGCCGGTCCCGTGGCCCGGCGGGGCCTCCGTCGCGTCTCTTCGAGCCACGGCGCCAGCATACTTTCCCTGCAATGGGCGACCTGTTCTCGGACGCCGCCGACCAGCGTCTGCCCGACGTCGCTCCACTGGCGCTCCGTCTCCGGCCGCAGCGCCTCGAGGACTTCGTCGGCCAGGAGCACGTCCTCGGCGAAGGCTCGGCGCTGCGGCTCGCGATCGAAGAGGACCGCGTGCGCTCGATGATCCTCTACGGCCCGCCCGGCAGCGGAAAGACGACGCTGGCGCGGATCGTCGCCAATCAGACGGGGGCCGAGTTCGTGGAGCTCTCGGCGGTGTCGGCGACGGTGGCGGACGTGCGAGTGACGATCGCCGGCGCGCGCGAGCGCCTGGGCGCCGAGGGGCGCAGGACGATCCTCTTCCTCGACGAGATCCACCGCTTCAACAAGGCGCAGCAGGACGCCCTGCTGCCGGCGGTCGAGGAGGGCGTCCTGACACTGATCGGCGCGACGACCGAGAACCCGTACTTCGAGGTCAACTCGGCGCTCCTCTCCCGCACCCAGGTCTATGAGCTCGAACCGTTGTCGGACGAGGATCTCGCGATCGTCGTCCGGCGGGGAGCAGCTGATCTCGGCGTCAAGCTGCCGAAGAAGCTCGTCGGGCTGATCGCGACCCGAGCCGGCGGAGATGCTCGCAATGCGCTCAACATCCTCGAGCTCGCCGCCCAGACCGCGCAGACCGAAGGAGCGGCGATCACGGCGGACCACGTCGAGGACGCCGCCCGCAAGCGCCCGCTCGTCTACGACAAGGGCGGCGACGCGCACTACGACTTCATCTCCGCCTTCATCAAGTCGATGCGGGGGTCGGACCCCGACGCGTCGCTCTACTACCTGGCCGCGATGCTCGAGGGCGGCGAGGACCCCCGCTACATCGCCAGGCGCATGATCGTCCTCGCCTCCGAGGACATCGGCAACGCCGACCCGCGGGCACTCCAGGTCGCCGTCGCCGCCGCACACGCGGTGGAGCATGTCGGGCTCCCCGAGGCCCAGCTGAATCTCGCCCAGGCGGCGATCTACCTCGCGCTGGCGCCGAAGTCGAACGCCGTGATCCAGGCGCTGCGCGAGGCACAGAAGGACGTTCAGGAGCACGGACACCTTCGTCCGCCTGACGCGCTGCGCTCGGCGAGCTACTACGGCGCGAAGAAGCTCGGACGCGGCGAGGGCTACATCTACCCGCACTCCGATCCCGCGGGCTTTGAGGTCGACAACCTGCCCGACGAGCTGAAGGGCCGCCGTTACTATCGGCCGTCCGGTTCAGGCGAAGAAAGGGGGGACGATGGCAGTTGAACGCACCGCAAGTGCCGTCTGGGAGGGCGACCTGATGGGTGGGTCGGGCACGGTGTCGACGCAGAGCGGCGTCGTGGCGGGCGCCACGGTCAACTGGAGCTCGCGGGCCGTCCAGGCCGACCAGAACACGAGCCCGGAGGAGCTGATGGCGGCGGCGCATGCCACCTGCGTCTCGATGGCGCTGGCGCACGGGCTCTCGGAAGCAGGCACACCGCCGCAGCGCATCGAGAGCGAGGCGACGGCGACGTTCGACCAGACACCCGACGGCTTCCGGATGACGACCATGCGGCTGACGATCCGGGGCCAGGTCGACGGCCTCGATGAGGAGGCGTTCCGTCAGGCGGCCGAGGGAGCGAAGGAGAACTGCCCCGTCTCCAAGGCGCTCGAGGGCAACGTCGAGCTGACGATGGACGCCGCGTTCGGCTAGTCGGAGCCTTTTACGATCCGGTTGGCCGCGAACTCGCCGAGCTCGCCGCCCATCGCGCGGTAGGCGGCCGCCGCCCGCTCGAAGTCGTACTCCGTCCGGCGGAACTCGAAGTCGCCGTTCCAGGTCGCCCAGGCCGCCCGCACGTCGCCGTCGAGGGGCATGCCGACGCTGCCCGGGTTGACGAGGTCGGTGCCGTCCGGGCCCGGCCGCCGGAACTGCTGGTGGCTGTGGCCGAAGACGATCGTCCGGTCTCTGACCCCGGCCAGGAGCCGCTCCTCACCGTCCTGGCGCTCAGGAGCGAAGCTGTCCACGTCGGACAGCGGCGATCCGTGCACGTAGAGGACGCCGTCCAGCTCGGCCTGCACGGGAAGCGAGAACAAGACGTCGATCTCCTCGTCGCTCATCGTGCCCTCGAAGTCCCGGTAGGCCTGCTGCACCTCGGGGATCTCCGGCACCTCGCGCAGCCAGCGCTCGCCGTTCCCGCGAATCCACGTCGCGTTCGGCAGCGCGCGGAGCCGCTTCAGTGTCTCGTGCGGCGCTGGGCTCGGCGTTCCGTAGTCGCCCCCGAGCAGGTACCGGTCGACGCCTGCGGCCTCCGCCTCGGCGAGCACCCGGTCGAGGGCATCGACGTTCCCGTGGATGTCATAGAGGATCGCCAGCAAGCGGCGAACTCTCAGCGAGCGGTGATGTAGTCGGTCAGGTACTTGATCTCGAAGCTCTGCTGCTTCGACTTGAACTTCACGACGTCTCCGATCGAGACGACGCCGACGACGTCCCCGCTTTCGACCACGGGCAAGTGCCGGATGCGGCGGTCGGTCATCAGCGCCATGCACTCGTCGATCGCCGTCTCCGGCGTGACGACGATCAGCGGCGACGACATGACTTCACGAACCGCGGTGACCTCGTCGTCGCGCCCTTCGAGCGTCATGCGCCGCAGGTAGTCGCGCTCGGTGAAGATCCCCGTGATCGTCCCCTCGTCCGCGACCAGCAGCGACCCGACGCCGGCGTCGACCATCCGCTTGACCGCCTCGATGACCGGCTCGTCGGCATCGATGCGGAGGACATCCTGGCCCTTCTCCTCGAGGATCTCCTTGACGGTGTTCACGGCCAGGTAAGCGTAACCCTGCGCTCGCAGAAGCGGCGGAATCTCTTGTTTACACTGGTCTGTCGGGGCGAGGTAGCTCAGTCGGTAGAGCACACGGCTGAAAACCGTGGTGTCGCCGGTTCGATTCCGGCCCTCGCCATAGTCGCCGCCGATGCCGGCTTTGCCGGCGTCGGCTCACAGTCGTGCATCGACAGCGTGGAACTCGATCGAAGTCGTCATGCCTCCGCGAAGCGGAGGCGGACTTCGATCGAAAAAAGGACGTCCGGACCGGTGCTACCGCGTCGCGAACGTCCTCTTGCGTCGAACCCTATTGCGTCGGCCTCTTGCGGGCAAGAACCGCGATGCCGCGGCCGGCGGCAATTTCCGCAAAATCCACGAAACCGTTGCGCTCAAGCTCGCGGTGCAGGAACTCCGGCTCGACCCAGATCGGGGTTTCCGGGCCCGACGAGAACGCGTAGACCGTCCAGCCACCGGGCTTGAGCACGCGGGCGACCTCGGCGAGGAAGGGGATCATGTTCGCGTTCGCGACGAGGTCGAACGACTCGGCTTCGAACGGCAGGTCGGCGGCGTCGCCTTCGACGAACCACAGCTCCGGAGCGAGCCTCCGCGCCTCCTCCAGCATCCCGGTCGCCACGTCGACGCCGACGACCTCGGCCGCCGGAAAGCGCTCGGCGAGCACGCGTGCGCCGGTTCCGGTGCCCGTCCCGACGTCCAGGGCGCGCTCGACGGGGCCGGGAATCCGCCCCAGCGCAGCCTCGTACGGGGCAAACGTGTCCGGCTGACGGAAGGTGTCCCAGACCGGGGCGATCCGATTGAACTGGCTCCGGATGATCGGTCGAAAGAGCGGCCAAAGGCGCGGCCAGCGCACCACGACGTTCGTCGCGAGCCTGGCGACTTTGCGTCCGATCAGTTCGAGGAGACCCGTAGCCTGACCTCCGTGCCGGCGCGGACACCGAAGGTGTCTGCGGCGTTGCCGCGCGAGATTGCGAGCGCAATGTTCCTGTAGGCGTCCTCGTAGAGGACGATGTCTCCGACCCCGGCTTCGGCAAAGGTGCGTGCGGCGAGCGCGTAGAAGCGGTCCATCGGCAGCTCGACCTCGATCTGCCGACCCGGGACGATGCCGAGCTGCTCGAGCTGATCGGCGTGGACGTTCAGCTGGATGTTGCCGAACCGGTCGATGTAGAGGCATCTCGCGCGAATGCGCCGCTCGCCGATCTCCGGCTGCGGGATCTCGAGCCGGACGAGCCCGTCGGCGTCGAGCTTCGGGCCGAGCGTGGCCGGGTCGAGCCCGTTCGTCAGGTGGGCCGACGCCGGGGCGAAGATGTCGCGGCCGTGGAACGTCGCCGAGACGGGCTCGAGCGCGTACTCGCGGTTCGTGATCTCGAACGCCGCGGCGACCCCTCCCAGCCGTTCCGCCGCCGGCACGAGCAGTCCGTTGTCGGGGCCGACGAGCAGACGGCCGTCGCCCGTTCGCAGCACGAGCGCCCGGCGAGGCGAGCCGACGTCGGGATCGACGACGGCGAGATGCACGCCTTCGGGCATGTACGGCAGCGTGCTCTCGAGCACGAGGGCGCCTTGCAGAACGCTCTGCGGCTCGATCCCGTGCGTGATGTCGATCACGTCCGCGTCGGGCGCGATCCGCTTGATCACGCCGTGGCATGTCCCGACGAAGTCGTCGGCGAGCCCGAAGTCCGACAGGAACGTGATGACCACGAGGCAGGACGCTAACGGCTTGCTCTTCGGACGGCGGCGACGAGCCCGCCGAGATCGTGCTGGGCGGCCTCCTCGACCACCTCGATGCCCCGCTCTCGCGCCGCCGCCGTCGTCTCGGGCCCGATCGACACGACCGGTCCCGTGAAACCCAGCGCCGCGAGCGAGCTGGCGGCCGACGGCGAGGCCAGCACCGTCAGCTCCACGTCGGCCGGCAGGTCGGGTCGAAGCGTCCGAGTGCGGTAGAGCGGAACGAAGTCCGCGCGGAGCTCGTCGACGAGCAGGCGGCGCGCACCTTCGGCGCCGGCGAAGAGCACCCGTCCTGCGGGGCGCGGAAGGGCCGCGAGCAGGCCCTCCTGGGTGGAGACTTGCGCGACGAGGTCGGCGCCTCCGAACGCCTCGGCGGTCGCACGGCCGATCGCAGCCACGTTTCGCGGGCGGCCGCGGCCACGCCGGCGCAGCTCGCGCGCAGCGTTGACGCTCGTGACAATCAGCCAGTCGTAGCCGTCGAGGTCGATCGGCTCGTCGCCGAGCGGCTCGATCGCGATCAGCGGACGGACGACGACCTCGTGGCCGAGTGCCCGCAGTCGTGACGCCAGCTCCTCGTTCTGGCCCTCAGGCCGCGTCAGAGCGATGCGCATCCGCGATCCGGGCGAGCTCCCGGCCGAGCGCGACAGGATCGGCGCCCGACCGGCGTTCGAGCCACCTGCCGTCCTCGTCGGCGACGAGCCCGGTCAGAACCGTGCCGTCGTGATGGGCGGCCACGGGCGCCAGGCACCCCCCGCCGACTGCGGCGACGCAGGCGCGCTCGGCCTCAACGCGCCGCCGAGTCTCGTCGTCGTCCGCGCGCGCGACGAGCGACTCCTCGCCCGCGCGTACCTGCAGCGCGAGAGCACCCTGTCCGGCCTCGGGCAGAACCTCGTCCGGCTCGAGCCGCCGATCGATCTCCTCGCCGAGCCCGAGGCGATCGAGGCCGCACGCGGCGAGAACGACCGCGTCGAGCCCGCGCTCGCCGCGCTTCCGCAGCCGCGTGTCGATGTTCCCCCGGAGCGGCTCGATGCGCAGATCAGGCTCGAGCGCCAGCAGCTGTGCCCGGCGACGGACCGAGGCCGTCCCGATCCGCATTCCAGCCCGCAGCTCGGATGTCCCGCACAGAGCGTCCCTCGGATCCTCGCGAGGGAGATACGCCCCCACGCTGAGCCCCGCCGTGTCGGTCGAGGTCATGTCCTTGGCCGAGTGGACGGCGACGTCAACTCGGTGGGCGAGCAGCGCCTCCTCGAGCTCCTTGACGAACACCCCGCGGCTCCCGATCTCGCCGAACGGCTTGCTGCGATCGCGGTCGCCGGCCGTCGTCACCGGCACGAGCGCGAACTCGTGACCCAGGCCCCGCAGGCGCTCGACCGCGAGCTCGGCCTGCGTCAGTGCGAGTCGGCTACCCCTCGACCCGATTCTCAGGACCACGGCGGTTCTCGGTGGCGGCCGCTTCCTTGAGCTGGAGGATCGGCTCGTGGAGGAGCTTGTTGACGATTCGGCTCGTCAGCGAGTCGACCGCCTCCCGCTCCCGCTCCGAGAGCCCGGCGAGCCGGGAGCTGGCCTTGGCGAGCTCGCCGCGTCGAATCGCCTCCGCCTGCTCACGGACCGACCTGATCGCAGGGACGACGTCGCGGGTCGCAAGCCAGTCGCTGAACCGTTCGCCCTCTGCGACCGCGATCGCCTCCGCCTTCGCAAACTCCTCCTCCCGGCCCGCGAGCGTCTCCTGGACGACGGCTTCGAGGTCGTCGATGTCGTACAGGTAGCAATCGGCGAGGTCGTTGATCGCGGGATCGAGGTCACGCGGGACGGCGAGGTCGATGAGGAGGAACGGTCGACCCTTCCGAACAGGGAGGGCCGCGGCCACGTCGTCTCGCCTGAGGACGAGGTCGGGCGCACTGGTCGACGACACGAGGATGTCCGCGGTGGCGAGCGCCTCGCCGATCCGTTCGAGGGGGATCGGCGTACCGCCGAGGTTCTCGGCAAGCTGCTCGCCGCGCGTCGCAGTCCGATTGGCCACGAACGTCAGCCGTGCGCCCCGCTTGAGCAGCCTTCTCGCCGCCAGCGTCCCGATCTTCCCCGCGCCGACGATCACGATCCGAGAGCCGTCGAGGTCGCCGAAGACCTGCGCGGCGAGCGCCGCGGCCGCCGAGGAGGTCGTGCCGGGGCTCTCCGCGATCGCCGTGTCGGTGCGCACCTTCTTTCCGGCGTGCAGCGCGTGGCTGAAGAGCCGATCGAGCAGCGGGCCGGGTGCTCCGCCCTCGTACGCCGTTCGAACCTGGCCGAGGATCTCTCCCTCGCCCGGGACGAGGGAGTCGAGCCCGGCCGCGACCCGGAAGAGGTGGACCGCGGCGGCCTCGTCGCGAAGGCGGTAGAGGTAGGGCTCGAGCTCGGCGGCCTCGACCCCGGCAAGCTCGGACAGGGCCTCGGTCGCGCGCCGGTCGGCCTCTCCCTGGTCGTCGGCGGCAAGGTAGATCTCCGTCCTGTTGCAGGTCGAGAGGCAGACGGCTTCCCCGTCGGCCGCGAGCCGGGACCCGAGCGCCGTCGCGCCGTCGGGGTCGACGGCGACGCGCTCCCGAATCTCGACCGGGGCCAGGCGGTGCGAGGTGCCGACGAGGAGCAGCGTCATGCGACGTGGGTGGCGAGGAGGCCGAGTTGGAGCACGAGCACAGCGGCGAGGCCGACGAGGGCAAGTCGGGCCGCCGTCGCCCGCCGTCCGGCGCCGACGCGCAGGTAGAGGATCGCCGCGTAGAGCAGCCAGGCCATGAGGGTTCCGGCCATGAGCGCATCGAGCCCGCGGTCGGTGATCCGGACGAAGCCGGGGACGAGGCCGATCGTGAGCGCGGCGAGCGAGACGGCGATCGTCCCGACCGTCAGCCGGTCGAGCGCCACCAGCGACGGCAGGCGGAGGCGAAGGATTCCCGCGCGGCGCCGCTTGAGCAGCCGCTCCTGCCAGAGCTCGAGGCCGGCGAGGCCGCCGGCAACCGTGAAGCCGGCAAAGGCGACGAGGACGAAGGCGACGTGGACGACGAGCAGGACGTCGTGCCAGGCGGTGTGGGTGCTGGAGGTCGTTCCACCGGCGGCGTAGGAGAGCCCCAGCAGGCCGGCAGCGACCGGCATGACCGCAAGCCCGAGCAACCTGAAGCGGGGCGAGCAGCCCCAGATCAGGTAGGCGCCGACGACGAGCCAGACGAAGAGGTTGAGCGACCCTGCCCACGTGCTCCACGGGAAGCCGTCCGCGCGCTCGGCCTGAACGACGAGCAGCGCGGTCTGGGCGAGCCAGCCGAGCCGGACGCCCCAGGTCGCGAGGAGACCGAGCGAGCCCGGCCGGCGGGCGTTTCCGGCGTACGCGACCGCCGCCTCCCCGTAGGCAAGGAGGGCAGGCCAGACGAGGAGCTCAGCCACCTCGCCGCTCCTCGGCGAGTCGCGCCAGCTCGCTGAGCTCCCGCTCGATGCGGGTCAGCTTGAGCGCGATCAGGACGACGTAGATCAGCACCGCCGCGAAGACGACGAGGTAAGCGGCCGCCAGGTACTTCTCGCCGGTGCTCACGTCAGGTGCTCTCGTAGCTCGCGGAGCCTCGCATCGACGCGCTTGCCCGTCAGCTCGATCCGGTACAGCGCACCGGCCAGCGCCAGCATCGCGGCGAGGCAGACGCAGAAGGTGAAGAACATCGAGGCCGACATCTGCGGGCCGTCTCGGTTGAAGAGCGGTGCCGGGTGGAGGACCTGCTCCGCGAGTCGAATCGCGAGGAAGCTGACGGGGAGCAGGACGACGCCGAAGAGCGCGTAGACGGCCGACGTCCGCGCGCGGCGCGGGCCGGGCTCGGTCGAGTACCGGAGCATGAAGTACGCCGAGTAGAACAGGAAGAGGATCAGGAAGAGGACGAGCTGTCGCTCGCTCCACGTCCACCACACACCCCAGGAGATCTTCGCCCAGATCGAGCCGGTGACGAGGGTGAGGACGCCGAAGATGACGCCCATGTGGACCGCCGTGTAGCTCTCCAGATCGGCGCGGTCGTCCCGTTTCCAGAGCAGGCGGAAGGCCTTCCACGCCGCCCAGGCGAAGCAGACGTACGCGGTGAGGGCGACGGGGACGTGGATGTAGAAGATCCGCTGGCTCGGTCCCTGGTCCGCGTCTTCCGGAGCCCAGAGCAGCGCCAGGCCCAGCCCGGCGATGAGCAGCACCCCCGCGGCGAGTGAGAGGACGACCGCGCCGTTATTCCGTAACGACGTATTCAAAGCTTGCCCAGGAGAGAATCGCAAAGATGAGGTCGTACAGGGCCAGGAAACCGAGGTAACGAGCGGGATCGTCCGCCAGCGTGGCGCCCACACCGCCGACGATCAGCGGGATCGCGAGCGGCAGGAAGAGCAGCGGCAGCAACAGCTCCCGCGCGCGAGCGGCGGCGGCCATCGCGCCGAGCAGGGTGCCGACGGCGGCGATTCCGACGTTCGCGAGCGCGACACCGGCGATCAGCTCCCAGGTCACGGGCTCGTAGAGCAGCGCGAACGCCGGCAGCGCGACAGCCTCGGCGAAGGCGAGGAACGCGAAGACGCTCAGCGCCTTTCCGAGCCAGATCGCGCTGCGGTCGCACGGCGCGAGCAGGAGACCGTCGATGACGGTGCCCTCCCGCTCGGCGACGAAGGACCGGACGAGCGCCAGCAGTGCGGTGAAGAGCAGCGCGATCCAGAGCATCCCGGCCGCCGCGAGACGGGACGAGTCCGCGAGCGCGAAATGGAAGACGACCAGAGCGCCGACGACGAACAGCAGCATCGCCGGGACCGTGTCGCGCGACCGCAGCTCGACGAGGAGATCCTTGCGCGCGAGCGCCGTCACATCGGACAGGTAGGCGGTCACGCGGGGGCCAGCGCGAGCCGTGACGTCGGCCGCTCGCCGAATCGCTCGGGCTGATGGCTGGAAACGACGAGCGTCCGCCGCTCGGCCGTGAGGCGCGCCAGCTCGTCGAGGAGCAGGTCGGTTCCGGTCGCATCGAGCGCGCTGAACGGCTCGTCGAGCAGCACAAGCTCCGGCTCGTGGAGCAGCGTGCGGCAGAGGGCGAGCCGCTGGAGCGTCCCGCGCGAGAGGTCGCCCGTCAGCTCGCTGCGGGCCTCCCAGAGGCCGAAGCGCTCGAGCAGCATCCCGATCCGCTCGCGGCGCTCGGGGATCCGGTAGAGCCGGCCGTAGAGGTCGAGGTTCTCGAGCGGCGTCAGCTCCCGGTAGACGAGCGGGTCGTGGGCGAGGAACCCGACGCGCGCGCGGTCCATCGTGACCTCGAGCTCGCCGGAGGTCGGGACGAGCAGGCCTGCGAAGAGCCGGAGCAACGTCGACTTCCCGGCGCCGTTCGGCCCGGTGACGAGCAGGAACTCGCCACGCTCGACGTCGACGTCGACGCCCGAGAGGGCGCGCTTGTCCCCAAAGCGCCGACCCAAGTTGCGGGCGCGAATCATCGCCGCGGGGCTCCTGCGTGTGCGTGCTCCGGGGCCTCCAACCTCCTCCCCGATGCGATCGTATCGGCGTCGAGCGCGCGCGTGGCACACGCATCCGTGACGACAGTGCGCCGGTTGCGGTCGCGGATCGCGATCACGTCTGCCGGTGCCCGCCTTTCTCTCCAGCCAGCAGCCCCAGGGCATGTGTGAGCGCCGGACGGAGGACGGCGAACCCATCGCGGCAGCCGCCGGGTGACCCCGGCAGGTTGACGACGAGCGCCCGGCCGCGGATGCCGGCGACGCCGCGTGAGAGGAGCCCGTGTGGCGTCTTTCGTGCCGAATCGGCGCGCAAGGCCTCGGCAATGCCGGGCACCTGCCGCTCGAGGACGGACGCAGTGGCTTCCGGTGTGACGTCGCGGGGAGCCACACCAGTCCCTCCGGTCGTCAGCACGAGCGGCGCGTCGTCGCTCAACTCCTCGATCGCTTCGGCGATCTCGCTGCGCTCGTCCGCGACCACCCGGCGGACGACCTCGTAGCCCTCGGCCGCCAGCAGCTCCTCCAAGAGCGCGCCGCTATCGTCGGCGCGCTGCCCGTGCGCGACGCCGTCCGAGATCGTCAGCACGGCTGCTCTCACACGGGCTCCTTCGTCTTCTCGAGCAGGCGGACCTCCGAGACGGTCATCGTGTCGTCCACCGCCTTCGCCATGTCGTAGACGGTCAATGCGGCCACGCTCGCCGCCACCAGGGCCTCCATCTCGACGCCCGTCTGCGCCGTTGTCTCCACCGTCGTCGTGATGTCCGCGCCGTTGCCTACGATGTCAACATGGACGTCGATCGCAGTCAACGGCAGTGGGTGGCAGAGCGGGATCAGCTCGCTCGTCCGCTTCGCGGCCATGATGCCGGCGAGTTGAGCGGCGCCGAGAGCGTCGCCCTTCGGCAGCTCACGGAGGCGAAGCGCCGTCTCCGCCGCCATCAGAACGGTCGCACGCGCCCGCGCGCGCCGCCGTGAAAGCGGCTTGTCGCCGACATCCACCATCCTGACCCGGCCTTCCTCGTCCAGGTGGGAGAACTCGGTCATCGCCCCGCGTGTGCGTGCGTGCGGATGCGGTCCAGGTCGGCGAGCTGCGCCTCGATCCAGGCGAAGAGGTCGTGCTCGCGGACGTGGCCGCGTAGACCCGCGAGACGCCCGGCGCGTTCGTCATCCGGCATCTCGAGCGCGGCGAGCAGCGCCTCGGCCTGGCCGGAGACGTCGAACGGGTTGACGCTCAGCGCCCAGGGCGCGAGCTCCTCGTGGGCACCGGCGTTCTCGGAGAGGATGAGAACGCCGTCGCGCTCGTTGACGAGCGGCGCCTCCTTCGCGATCAGGTTGAGCCCGTCGAAGATCGCGTTCACGAGCAGGACGTCGTACTGCTTGTACGCGGCGACCGCCTCGAGGAAGTTGTCTTCGATCCTGAGCTCGATCGGCGTCCAGCTCTCGCTCTGGAAGTGATCGTTGACCGACCGCGCCGTCCGCTGGATCGCGCCCAGGTACTCGGCGTACTCGGGGATGTCCTGACGCGTGGGATCGAGGAGAGCGAGCATGCCGACTCGCCCGTGGAGCTCCGGATGGTCCTCGAGGAGGCGCTCGAACGCGCGAAAGCCGCGGACGACGTTCTTCGACGGGTCGGTCCGGTCGACGCGCAGGATCAGCCGCTCGGGACGCCGCTGGGCCAGCTGGTCCTCGAGCTCGGCGACCTCAGGGCTCGATGCGAGCTCGTCGAACTCCGCCGGGTCGACCGAGATCGGATGGCTCGTCGCGAAGAGCCTGTGTCCGTCGTAGTCGGCCGTTCCGTGCACGAAGTTGCACTCGGCGCCGACGATGTCCGCGCACGAGCGCAGGAAGTTCCGGCGCCACCGTTCGGTGTGAAAGCCAACGACGTCGTTCGCGAGCAAGCCGTCGTGAAGCTCACGGCGAATGGCCTCGGGCAGGACGCGCCAGTAGTCCGGCTCGGGCCAGGGGATGTGCACGAAGTGCGACAGCGCGGCGTCGGGACGCTGCGTGCGGACGAAGCGCGGCGCCAGGTAGAGGTGGTAGTCGTGGAAGCAGACGGCCGCCTCCGGTTGTGCGTCGAGCTCGCCGACGACGGCATCGGCGAAGTTGGCGTTGACGGCGACGTAGCCCTCGTCCCAGGCCAGGTGAAGGCCGCGATCGACGTTCGGCGCGCGCGCGAGGTCCCAGAGGTAGTGCTGGAGGAACCAGAGCGTCGGGTTGGAGACGACGTTGTAGAACCAGTCGTAGGCCGTCTCGTCGTGAGCGACGAGACGGAGGCGGTAGGGCGACCCGTCTCGCGCCGTCTCGTCGATCGGGTCGTCGCCCGCCTCCTCGGCCACGGCGCGGTCCTCGTCGCTCATCGCGCTTGCGATCCAGGTCACGTCGTGGTGCGCGACGAGACTGCGCAGCGCGGTGACGAGCCCGCCTCCCCCGCGGCGCGGGACCCGCTCGCCGCTCTCGTCGCTGCGAAACGTCACCGGCGGTCGGTTGGAGACGACGATCAGTTTCCGGCGCGTCCCCACGCCCGGACCCTACCCAAGCACCTGTTGTCGCCGGCCGGCGCCGGCTACGCGGCCCTGGTGGGCGCGGTCACGAGACGCGTCTCGCCGATGTCATTGCCGGACAGCAGGTTGAAGAGGGCAAGCCAGTCGCGCAGCAGGCGCGGCATCAGGAAGTGCTGCCGGACGAACTCCTTGCCGCGGCGGCCACGCTGCGCCGCCTCGGCCCGGTCGCTCAGGATCTCCTTGCAGGCGGCCGTGCATTCCTCGACGCTGTCGACGAGCCAGCCGGTCACGCCGTCCTGGATCTGTGAGGGGATGCCGCCGACGCGGCCTCCGACCGTCGGCCGCGCCTTCCAGAGCCCCTCCGTGATCGTGAGCCCGAAGCCCTCCTTGATCGACTTCTGGAGCACGGCCGCCGAGTGCACCTGGAATGCGTTGACCTCGATCGCGCCGATGTTGTTGAGGTTGGAGAGGATGAAGATGTCCGGATCGCCTCCCGCGTAGTCGACGGTCTCGTTGTAGTACTCCCAGCCCTCGGGATCGTCGTGCGCCATCGAACCGACGAGCGCGAGCTGCAACCCAGGGAAGTCCTCCGCAGTGTTCCGAAAGACGTCGATCACCCCGAGCGGGTCCTTCCAGGGATCGAAGCGCGAGACCTGCGTCAGCAGCGGACGCTCGACGTCGATCCCGAACTGATCGACGATGTATGCGGCGTCCTCGGCGGAGAGAGCCATGTTCTTCGGCGTCAGCGGATCGATTGCCGGCGGCCAGATGAACGCGTCGGGCAGCGTGTCGGTGTCGGGCACATACTCCGGTCGGTGGAAGATCGCTGCGTCGTGGCGGCCGATCGACGGCAGGAGGACGTCGAGGACGTCGCGGTTCGGCTCGGAGAGGTCGATGTGGCAGCGCCAGACCCAGCGCGCGCGGCGGTGGGCGTAGTGGTCGATCATCGCCGCCGGCTGCGGATCATGGTTGATGACGAAGTCGTACTCCGCCTCGTCGAAGTCCGCGGCATTGAGCGCGTTGTAGCGCTGGTAGAGCTCCTGCTCCTCCGCCGTCAGGACCTGCGGACTGCCCTGGAGCGCGTTGTGGATCTTCTTCGTGACGTTGAAGAACTCGTCTTCGCCGTGGATGATCCGCCACTCGGCGTCCAGCCCCGCGCTGCGCATCAGCGGCACGAGCGCGTAGTTGATCTCGGCGACGCCGCCGCCGAAGGCCGTTGCCGACAGATGGGCGACGCGCTTTCCCTCGAGCGCCGCCGCGAGCCGCTGGATCTCCGCCATCAGGCCGCGGCTCAGCAGCGTCGCGTAGTCGGCTAGGGACTTGGTTCCGACGTTGACGGGTGGAAGCATCGGCGAACGGGTTGCTGGGATGTGACGGCGGGCGAGAATACCCCCGCGCCGGGTCTATTCCTGGATGAACTTTACGAACCGGAGGCGAGATCCCTTCCCACTCGCTCCCGGGCCCAGCGAGAGCTCGTCCGCAAGCTCGCGGATGATCGCGATGCCGAGGCCGCCCTCCGCGGGCGGCGTGCCGATTCGGGTCGACGCCAGCTCGAGCTCGAAGCCTTCGCCCTCGTCACAGACCTCCACGATCAGCCGATCCGGACGAAGCTCGTAGACGACGTCGACCGACCCCTCCCGGCCGTCGCGGTACGCATGCCGGACCGAGTTCGAGCACGCCTCCGTGACGGCGAGCTTGAGATCGCCCAACGTCTCCTCCGAGAGCGGCCGGAGGTGGGAAAGCCCGCTCAGGGCCAGCCGGACGAGCGTGATGTACTCCGCCTTCGCGGGAATCGTCAGCTTGACGATCTGGCTGCCGCCGTTCGATCTCGAGGCCGTTGAGCTTTCGGTCATTCTGAGGTCACTTTCGGCCAGGTTCTACCAGGATCGTCCCACGCCAGTGGGTCTCCGAGGCTTCCCCGAGGTTGTCTCCTGCCGGGTTGACGGCTAAACGCGGTCAGCAGTCGCGCGTCGGCTCTCTTGGCCGCTCGCCAAGCCGAACCGGAACGCTCAGGCGCCTGTCGCCGCGCAGTACCGCGAAGGGAACGACCTGGCCGGGAAGGAGGCGTTCGCTCACCACGCGCACGAGGTCGTCCGCACTCCCGACCGGGTGGTTGCCGATCTTGACAACGACGTCTCCGCCGTACCGAAACTCGAGGCCGTTCAGCTGACGCCTCTCCTTGCCCCCACGCAGGCCTGCGTCGGCTCCCGGTCCGTCCGGCACGATGCAGGCGATGACGGCGCCACGCCCGACCGAGTAGCCGAGCCGCCGGGCGATCGACGGCGTCAGGTCTTCGGCGTTGAGCCCCACGTAGGCGTAGGCAACGCGACCGGTCTGGACGAGCTGCTCGAACGAGCGCTTGGCGGCGTTGATCGGGATCGCAAAGCCAACCCCCTCCGTCTGACCCGAGTTCGTCCGGATCTGGGCGTTGATCCCGATCACGCGGCCGCGAGCGTCGAACAGCGGGCCGCCCGAATTTCCGTGGGTGATCGGCGCGTCGGTCTGGATCGCATCCGCGACCGTGTAGCCGGACGTCAGGGAATCGATCGACCGCCGCGTCGCCGAGACGATTCCGACGGCAAGCGAGTTCTCGTTGCCGAACGGGCTGCCCATTGCTGCGACGGGCTCGCCGACGACCACGCGGTCGGAGTCCGCGAGCGGCACAGGTGCCAGAGCGTGATCCTTCGGGTTGACGCGAAGGACGGCGACATCGTCGTACTCGTCCCATCCGACCAGCCTGGCCGGCACCCGATCGCGGTCGCTGAACTCGACGAAGACGCGGTCGGCGGCAACTGGCTCGGCTCCTCGCTCCTCGCGCTCGCCCGCGGTCGTCACCACGTGCGCGCTGGTCAGGAGGTCGCCCCGCGCCGAGATGACAAAGCCGGAGCCCTGAGCAGCGTGCTCCGCAGGCGGACGATCGTCGAAGTGCGAGTAGACCGTGACGACGCCGGGACTACGCGCTCGATAAATGGCGGCCGGATCGAAGCCGTTGCCGAGCAACGGCTTGGCGCCCGCCGACGGCAGCATTCGGTCGACGGGGAGCGCGGCGCCGCCTCCCTGGACGAAGACCGTGTCGGTCGCAGCCGGGTCACGGGAACGATCGGCGATCAGAGCGGCAACGAGTCCGCCGACGACAGCGGCGATCAATGCGACTGCAGCGACGGCTCCGGGGCGCACCGCAAGCCACTGTAGCCGCGGCCCCATTGGCCCCGTTTTCACGGGGAAAGGCGCCTAGCCGGCCAGGGCGGGCTCGCGCTCGTGCGTCGGGACTGCCTCGCGGGGGAGCCGCAACGTGAAGACCGTGCGTCCGGGCCGCGACTCGAGCTCGAGGGCGCCGCCCATCATGGTGGCGAGCTCCCGGGCGATCGCCAGACCCAGGCCGCTGCCCGCCGCGAGCGCGGTGTCGGCGCGATAGAAGCGATCGAAGACGTGCTCGCGGTCGCCTGCGCTGATGCCGGGGCCGTCGTCCTCGACCCGCAGCTCGGCGACCTCGTCCTCAGTCCCGGTCTCGAGGCGCACGTGGGTGCCTGGGGGCGTATGCACGAGCGCGTTCTCGAGCAGGATGCGGCCGATCTGGCGCACGCGCTCCTCGTCGGCGCGCGCGAACGTCCCGTCGTCGGCGTCCGACACGAGTGCGTGCTCGCTCCCACGGCCCACGCCCATGAACTCGCCGACGAGGCTCCCTGCGATCTCGGACAGGTCGACCGGGCCGAGCTCGACGTGCAGCTGGCCGGCATCGATCCGCGAGAGGTCGAGGAGATCGGTGGCGAGCTTCGTCAGCCGCTCGACCTGGCGGCGCATCTCCTCGAGGAACTCGCGACGATCACGTTCGTCGACCTCGTCGTCCGTCAGGAGCTCGAGATGCCCGCCCAGCGCGAAGATCGGGGTGCGCAGCTCGTGCGAGGCGTTGGCGATGAACTCGCGCCTGGCGCGCTCGAGCGCAGCGAGGCGCTTGCGCATGTCGTCGAACGCGAGCGCCAGCTCGCCGAGCTCGTCGGCGCCGCGGTCGACGACCGGCTCGTCGAACCGCCCGGCCGCGATTCGGCCGGCGGCGCGCTCGAGGCGGCGAATCCGGCGCGCGAACACCCGCGCGAGCGCGAACCCGACCAACGCGGCCGCTGCGAGCGCGATCAGGCCGGCAACGACCAGGCGCCGCTGAACGAGCGCGACGTTGGCAAACGTGTCCTCGATCGGCGACGCGATGAGCGCCACGCGAAGGCCTCCGAAGCGAACGGCGACCTCCGCGAACCGCGTCCCGTTCCGCTCCACGACTCCGCGCGCAATCCCACCCTGACGCTCGGCCGCCCGCTGGGCCACCGGGTCGCTCTCTGGCGCCCGGCCCAGTCCGCGCGAGTCGCCCTCGGCTTGAAGGAAGACCGGCGGATTCTCGGTCAGGAAGCGCCAGACGATCACTCGGACACCGCGCTGCTGGCTCTCGGTCTGCAGGATTGCATCGAGCCCGAACTGGTCCTCGTTTGAGTTGATGTCGCGAACGACGAACGTCGCGGTGCGCTCGAGCTGGTCGAGCCGGTCTTCGATCAGGCGGTCCTTGAGCGTCGGGACGATCGCCAGGTACACGATCGCCAGAGCACCGAGAACGAGCCCGATCAGGGCGAGCGTCAGCTTGAGGCCGACGGTCCGGAACCGCCTCGGAACGATCCCGTCGTACGCACCCGCGAGCGCGCCCAGAGCGAGCGTCAGCTTGTCGCCGACGGTTCGAAACCGATTCACGTGTCCCGGAAACGGTAGCCCGCGCCGCGCACGGTGAGGATGAACTCGGGCTCGCTCGGGTCGCGCTCGAGCTTCTCGCGAAGGTGGCGCACGTGCACGTCGATTGTCCGAGGCTCGCGGTAGGACGAGTCACCCCACAAGGACTCGAGGAGGCGCCGGCGGCTGAACACCTGACCCGGATTCGCCGCCAGGGTTCGCAGCAGCTCGAACTCAACGTACGTGAGCTGGATCGGCTCGCCGTGCACCTCGACCGAGCGCCTGGTCGGATCGATGAGCAACCCGTCGGTGACGATCGTCTCGCTTCGCCGCTGGTCGTGTGGCGGGGGCAGCGACGCGCGGCGAAGCAGCGCCCGTACCCGGCTTCGGAACTCGCGAATCGAGAAGGGCTTGGTGATGTAGTCGTCGGCCCCGAGTTCCAAGCCGAGCACCTTGTCCAACTCGTCGTCCCGGGCGGTCAGCATGATGATCGGGACCGTGCTCTGGGCCCGAAGGCGCTTGCAGACCTCCAACCCGTCGAGCTTCGGAAGCATCAGGTCGAGGACGACGAGATCGACCGGCTCGGAGGCGAACTTGGCGAGCGCCTCCTCGCCGTCGCGGGCCGCAACCACGCGGAAACCGTCCCGTTCGAGTGGATACGACAGAACTTTCTGCACGGAGTCCTCGTCTTCGACGAGGAGGATGGTCGAGGAGTCGGGCACGGGTGCTTCACCGCCGGGCGTAGGCGCAATCAACCGGCCCTCCCTACTATAGCCCCGGCTCATGGCCTCGCTGCGGCCCCAACCTGCGTCGAGGCGGCCGCGCCGGGGCTCGCTCGAGCGGCCGGTGAACGGCCGCACCTATCGCGGCACCGCGTTGCTCGTCGCGATCCCCCTCCTCGTTGCGGCGTTCACCGTGGGCCGGCCGGACGAGCTGCCGCCCGCATCGCTGCCGCCCGCGTTCGACCAGCAGGCGGCCGTCGAAGCAACGCGAGAGCTGGCGATCAGCCATCCCTTCCGTGCTGCCGGCACGTCCGAGGCGGACGCGGCGGCGGACTGGGTCGCCGAGCGCCTCCGCTCGTACGGTTTTCGCGTGCAGCGGGACCACTTCGAAGCCGACGTCGCCGGCATCGGGACGAGGCGACTCCAGAACCTCTACGCCGTTGCTCCCGGCCGCTCGGGCGAAACGCTCGTCGTCATGGCCCACCGGGACAACCTCGACGTCAGCCCGGCGGCGAATGACAACGCGTCAGGCACGGGAGCGCTGCTCGAGCTGGCACGCGGATACGGCTTGCGGAACGCGCAGGCTGCGCTGAACCCGACGCACACGATCGTTTTCGTGTCGACTGACGGAGGCGCAGTCGGCGGCCTCGGGGCTGTGCGCTTCCTGGAGCGATCGCGATACCGCAACCGCATCGAAGCGGTTCTCAACCTGGACGCGGTCGGCGGCGAGCGCACGCTCCGCCTCGAGCTGGCGGGCGATCGGGCCCGGTCCCCCGACGCGACGTTCGTGCAGACCTCAGCCGCCCGCATCCAGGAGCGCACGGGCAGCGAGCCGCGGCGCACGAGCGCGCTCGGCCAGCTGATCGACCTCGCCTTTCCGTTCAGCCTGTACGAGCAGGCGCCCTTCGTGGGACACGGCGTCCCCGCGGTGACGTTGACGACCGGCGACGAGCGGCCGCCTCAGCCGGCGACGGACACGGTCGACGCCCTCGTCGAGCGCCGGATCGGAGAGGCGGGCGGCGCCGCGGAGGCGATCGTGGGCTCACTAGACGAGGGAGTCGCGCTGCCGGGGTCGACCGCGACGTACATCTATCTAGGCCCGCGAGTGATCCGCGGCTGGGCGATCAAGCTCGTCCTCATCGCCGCGCTGTTGCCGTTCCTGCTCGCGGTCGTCGATCTCTTCGCGCATTGCCGGCGACGACACATTTCGCTCGCGCCGGCCTTTCGCAGCTTCCGGAGCAGGCTCGCGTTCTGGCTGTGGACTGGCGCAGTCTTCGCCGTGCTGGCGCTGCTCGGCGCCTGGGGCGACGGTGCGCCGCTTCCACCGTCACCGGGCATCGACTACGCAGGCGACTACCCGCTGCTCGGGCTCGGCCTGCTGGTTGCGCTCGCCGCCGTCGGCTGGCTCGTCGCCCGCGAGCGCCTCCTGCCCCGTCGCCGCGTCAGCGCCGAGGAGGAGCTGGCCGGCCAGACCGCAGCCCTGCTGGCGCTTGGCGTCGTCTCACTCCTGATCGTGGCGACGAATCCGTTCGCCCTGATCTTCGTCCTCCCGTCGCTCCACGCATGGCTCTGGCTCCCTCAGGTTCGCCACCACCGGCGCTGGGTTCGCGCCGCCGTGCTCGCCCTCGGGCTCACGGGGCCGCTGCTCCTGGTCGCCTCTTTCGCGTGGCGATTCGAGCTCGGCGCCGACGCCCCCGCCTACCTCGTCCACCTCCTCGCCCTCGGCTACGTCCCACTCCCATCGATCGTGATCGCCCTCACGTGGCTCGCCGCTGCCGGTCAGCTCGCCGCCGTCAGTGCGGGCCGCTACGCGCCGTATCCGAGCGCGCGGGAGCGGCCGCCGCGCGGCCCGATCCGCCAGGTCGTGCGCACCGTCCTCCTTCGTCTTCTCAGTCGACAACGAGTCGAGGAGCTCAGGCGAGCCGCAGGAAGCTGACAGCCGCTCCGGCAGCGAGCTCACCGTCCCCGGCCGGCACGAGGACGAGCACATCCGCGCCCGCGGCGCGGGCGATCATGTGCGAGTCCTGACCCGCCAGGGGCTCGAGGGCGACGACGGCCCCGTCGACCTGGCTGCGAGCGCGCACGAGCTCCGTGCGCTGCGGGTTCCGTCGCACGCCCCGCGCGAGCGTTCCCGGTTCGAACCGGGGCAGCGGATCGGTCACGCCCTGGAGCGCGAGCACCGCAGGCCGGACAAACAGCTCGAAGCAGACGAGCGCGGACACCGGGTTTCCGGGGACGCCGAAGACGAGCGTCCGCTCGCGGACCCCGAACCAAAGCGGCTTGCCGGGCTTGACCGCGACGCCCCAGAGCACCTCCTCGACGCCGAGCTCCGCGCCGACCGACCGGACAAGGTCATGTGGCCCGACCGACACGCCGCCCGAGCTCACGAGGACATCGCCACGGAGACCGGTCTCGAGTGCGCTCCGGTGCGCCGACTCGTCGTCGGCGACGGGCTCCAGCCGCTCGACCTCGGCTCCGGCGGACTCGAGCTGGGTCGCGAGGATCACCCCGTTGGCGTCGTAGATCTCCCCCGGCTGGAGCTCCGACCCAGGAGGGCGCAGCTCGCTTCCGGTTGCCAGCACGGCCGCGCGCGGGCGCCTTGCACTGACGATGTCGGGGACGCCGGCGGCGGCGAGCGCGCCGATCTGCGCCGCGCCGAGCGCCGCGCCGGCGCCGACCACGATCGCTCCGCGCTGAAGGTCGCCTCCCTGCGGGCGTACGTTCGCACCGACCTCCACATGCTGACCGACCTCGACCTCGTTGCCATGATCGACAACATACTCGATGGGGATGACGGCATCAGCGCCGTCCGGAACGACCCCTCCCGTGGCGATCGCCATCGCCTCGCCCTCCTCGAGCCCGCGCGGTGCCGGCTTCCCTGCCGGAATCCGGCCGACGATGGGCAGTCGGCCGGGCGTGTCCGCAGAGCGAACTGCGAAGCCGTCCATCGCGGACGAGTCGAATGGGGGCAGGTCGACCGCGGCGGTCGCCGACTCGGCCAGGACCCGACCGGCGGCGGCTCCGAGCGGGACGCGCTCGGGGGGGAGCTGCACGACCCGCTCGAGGATGCGCTGCTGGGCCTCCTCGAGTGACAGAAGCTCAGCCATGACCACACATAAGCTAGTGCCGTGATCACCGTCGTCGTCCCGGTGCACGAGGAGGAACGAAGCGTCAGGACGCTCTACGAGGAGCTTCGCGCCGCGCTCGAGCCGCTGGGACGCCCCTGGGAGGTCGTCTTCGTCGACGACGGCTCCACGGACGGGTCGTTCGCGACCCTGACGCGCCTCCACTCGGAGGCCGACAACGTCGAGGTCGTCCGGCTGCGCCGGAACTTCGGCAAGGCGGCTGCGCTCGCGGCCGGGTTCCGGCATGCCGACGGCGACGTGGTCGTGACGATCGACGCAGATCTCCAGGACGACCCGGCCGAGATCCCGCGCCTGATCGCCAAGCTGGACGAGGGCTTCGATCTCGTCTCCGGCTGGAAGACGCAGCGCCGCGATCCGCTGTCGCGGCGAATCCCCTCGCGGATCTTCAACAGCGTCGTCGGCCGCGTCTCCGGGCTGCGCCTTCACGACCTCAATTGCGGTCTCAAGGCCTACCGGGCCGACGTCGTCCGGAACCTCAGGATCTACGGAGAGCTCCACCGGTTCCTACCGGTGCTCGCGCATGACCGCGGGTACCGGGTGGCGGAGCTCCCGGTCAACCACCGTCCTCGCGAGCACGGCAAGTCACGGTACGGCGTCGAGCGGTACTTCCGGGGGTTCCTCGACTTCCTGACCGTCTGGTTCATGGGGCGCTATCGCCACCGCCCCCTGCATCTCTTCGGCGGTCTCGGGCTGGTGCTGGGGACGATCGGCACCGTCCTCCTCGTGTACCTCACCGTCCTGAAGCTCTCGGGCGAGGCGATCGGCCATCGGCCGCTGCTGACGCTAGGCGTGCTGCTGGCGGTCGTCGGCCTGCAGTTCTTCTCACTCGGCCTGCTCAGCGAGCTGATCACAAGCCACCACGAGGAGCGCAACGGCGCGACGGACGAGCTCTACGTCGACGAGGTCCTCGAGCCGAGGGCTCACGAGCGGGTGTCTCGCTAGGACGATCGTCCCGCGTGCGGGTCGTCTACTTCGGCACCTACGAGCGGCGCTACCCGCGTAACGCACAGGTGATCTCGTGCCTCCGGCGGGCGGGTGTCGAGGTCGACGAGCGGCACGAGCCGGTCTGGGAGGGGCGGGAGGACAAGTGGGAGGTAGGGCTCGACGCCCTCCCGCGTCTCGGGCTCGCCGAGGCGCGGCTGTTGTGGGCGCCGAGTGCCCGCGGCGACGCGATCCTGGTCGGCTACCCGGGCCACTTCGACTTGCCGGCCGCTCGCCTGGCGGCACGGGGCCGTCCCCTGGTCTTCAACCCGCTCGTCACGCTTGCCGACACGCTGGTCGAGGACCGAGGACGCTTTCGTTCCGGCTCGCTGTCGGCCCGCGTCCTGGCCCAGGTCGACCGCCGCGCCCTGCGGGCAGCGGATCTCGTCGTCGCCGACACCGAGGCCAATGCCGGCTTCTTCGCCGAGCTCGCCGGGCTCCCGGCCGACCGCGTCGCCGTCTGCTTCGTCGGAGCGGAAGAGCGTGTCTTCGAGCCCGGTTGGGCCCCGGAGGAGCCGTTCACCGCGGTCTTCGTCGGGAAGCTGATCCCGCTTCACGGGCTGGAGACGATCCTCGCGGCCGCTCGGCAGGCGCCCGAACTCAGGGTGCGCGTGATCGGCAGCGGGCAGCTGGACCTGCTCCTTCGGTCGCGCCCGCCGAACGTCGAGTGGATTCCCTGGGTCGACTACGGGCGCCTGCCCGGCGAGCTGCATCGTGCCGGCTGCGCGCTCGGGATCTTCGGCACGTCCGACAAGGCGCGGCGCGTGATCCCGAACAAGGCCTTTCAGGCGCTCGCCTGCGGCGTGCCCCTCGTCACCGGCGACACCCCGGCAGCGCGCGAGCTCCTCACCGACGGCGAGAGCGCGCTGCTCGTTCCTCCGGGAGATCCGGCCGCGCTCAGCGAGGCGCTGCGGAGACTCGCCGATGACCCAGCCCTCGGGCGCCGACTCGCTGAGGGTGGCCTGGCCGCCTACCGCGCGCAGGCGAGCGAGGACGTGCTCGGCCGACGCTGGCGCTCGCTGATCGAGGGGCTGCTGTGACCATCCACGAGTGGGGGTCGGCGCCCGAGTTCGTCGGACCGCGCCACGAGCTCCGCGAACGCCTGCTGCTCGATCTCTTCCTCGCGGCCCGCCCGGGCATCGAAGTGCTGGATGCAGGCGCCGGTCAGGGCACGCTCTCGGCGAAGCTGGCCGCTCTCGGCTTCGAGGTCACGAGCTCCGACACCTCGCCGGCCGCCGTCGCCGTCCTCCGTGAACGCCTGCCCGGCCGGGTGCTCGAAGCAGACGTCGCGGCGCTGCCGTTCGACGACGAGAGCTTCGACTCGGCAGTCCTCGGAGAGGTGCTCGAGCACGTCGGGGACGATCGCGGGGCGCTGTCGGAGATCGCCCGCGTGCTCAGGCCTCACGGCGTGCTCGCGCTCTCCGTTCCCGCAAACCCGAGGCTGTACGGCCCCAGCGACGTCTGGGCAGGCCATGTCCGGCGCTACACGAGAGCGGCGCTGATCGACGCGTGCACCTCCGCGGGCTTGACGGTCGAACGCTGCCTCGGTTGGGGGTTTCCGGTCTCGCGGCTCTACCATCGCCACGTCTATGAGCGATATCTCGACCGGCGAGGGCCGGCGCCGCCGGCCCGCCGGCAGCAGCCGCTCGTCAGACTCCTCGGTGGGCTCCTCCAGCTCGACCGCCTCTTCGTCGGCGTCGAGCGCGGCGCCCTCGGCTACCTCGCGCTGGCGCGCCGGCAGTAGCGTCCCGTTCGCCGTCTGGGCCGGGATGACTGTCTTCGCGGCCGGGTTCGGCGGCCTCGCGGTCCAGGAGCACAGAGCCTTCGAGACGGGTCGCTTCGACCTCGGAAACATGGTGCAGGCGGTCTGGTCGACCGCCCACGGCCGGCCGCTCGACGTGACGGAGCTGGACGGGGAGCAGATCAACCGGCTCGGGGCGCACGTCGACCCGATCCTGGTGGCGTTCGCGCTGCCCTGGTGGCTGTGGCCCAGCCCGACGATGCTCCTCGTCGTCCAGGCGGCGGTGATTGCTCTCGGCGCGCTGCCGGTCTTCTGGCTCGCACGCAAGCACCTTGGTTCGGTGCGCCTCGGCTCGCTCTTCGCCTTCGTCTACCTCCTCTACGCGCCGGTGCAGTGGCTTCCACTGGACGAGTTCCATCCGGTCGCACTCGCCTGCCCGCTGCTCGCCTTTGCGGTCTGGTACCTCGACGAGAGGCGGCTGCTCGCCGCCCTGCCGTTCCTTGCCCTCGCCGTTCTGACGAAAGAGGAGCTGCCGCTCGTCGTTGCGGGCCTGGGGGTCTGGTACGTGCTCGCGCGTGGAGAACGCGTGGCGGGCACGGTCATGGCGCTCGGCGGGGTCGCGCTCGGCGCGTTTTACCTCGGCGTCGTCATCCCCCACTTCCGTGAGGGCGCCGCGCCGGCGTTCTACGAGCGCTACGACGCCGTCGGAGGCTCGCCGAGCGGGATCGTCGAGACCGCCTTCACCGACCCGCTCGCCCTTCTCCGGGCCGTCACCGAGGGACGTGACCTCGCCTACCTCTTCCAGCTCTCGTTGCCCCTCGTGGGCATCTTCCTCGCTGCGCCGCTCCTCGTCCTCCCGGCCCTGCCCGAGCTCGCCGCCAACCTGCTCTCGGAGGTTCCGACCCAGACCTCGATCGAGTTCCACTACACCGCACCGATCGCGCCGTTCCTGGTCACGGCGGCCGTCCTCGGCGTCGCCCGCGTGCCTCGACTCGCACCGGTCGTCCTGGCCGCGTGCCTGGCGGGAGCCGTCTTCCTCGGGCCGCTCTGGGCTGGCGAGCTGCGCCCGGATCGCGTTTCCGACCACGACCGCATCGCGCAGCGCGCCGTCGACCTCATCCCGGCGGACGCCGCGGTCAGCAGTACGAACGGCCTGGGTGCCCATCTCTCCGCTCGCCGCCGGATCTTCAGCTTCCCGGTGATCGAGGAGGCCGAGTGGGTCGCCGTCGACCTGCGCCGCGCGTCCTACCTCGACCGGCGCTCGGCACCCTCGACGGCCGCGGTCCCGCTCGCTCGGCTTCGCCAGAGCGGCGCGTGGGAGACGGTGCTCGAGGACGACGGCGTCTTCGTCCTCAGGCGTGCGACCGCCACGACGAGGACGGCTGCGAGTGCCAGCAGCAATAGGTCGCGGACGCCCACCAGCCAGACGATGAGGTCGAGCGCGAAGACCTCGCGGTAGTGGAAGAACCACAGCTGCGCGAGCACCAGCGCACCGGCGAGGAGTGCTGACGCGGCAAGGCCGAACGGCGGAGCGACGAGTGGGACGAGCGGCACGAGCCAGACGGCGTACTGCGGCGACACGAAGCGGGCGAAGGCGAGGAACACCGCCACCGTCGCCGCCGAGGCGGCGACGAGGCGCTCTCCTCCGCGGTCACCCCGGGCGAAGAGCCAGGCGACGAGGACGACCGCGACCACCTGCACGATGCCGGTGGCAACCGCGAGCGCATCGGGAATCGAGCCGGCCAGGTCCCGGGAGAGCGCGAGCGTCGACCCACGCACGACCTCGGCGTCGTAGAGCCCGAGCTGGTGCGCCGCCAGGAGCACAGCGCCGCCGAGGCTCTCGATCTGCAGGGCGCGCTCTGCCTGCGCGTCCACGCTGTCCCAGAGCCCGTCCCAGCCGACGATCGCGAACGGGCCCACGACCACGAGGACGACGCCGGCGAACGCGAGCAGCGGCCGGGCGAGGTGCCGCCACCCGACCGCCAGGGAGAAGACGGGAAGGAGCGCGGCCGGGTAGACCTTGGCGGTGACGGCGAGACCAAGCAGCCCGAACGCAAGCGTCGGACGCTCGTAGAGCAGCGCGCACAGGGCGGCGGCGACGAGGAGCGCCGGCCAGATGTCGTACGTGTTCAGCGAGACGGGACCGAGCGCGAGCGGAGAGAGCGCCAGCGCGGCCAGCGCGCCGTACAGGCGGCGCGTGGTTGCGCCTAGCCGGACGAGTATGGCCGCGGCGACGACGATCGCCGCGAGGCCGAGCACGGCCATGAGCACCTTGAACGCGTGCCGGTAGGCGTCCTCCGGCAGGAACGCAGGCGGCGTGAAGACCGCGAAGGCGCCGGGCGGATACTCGACGAAGACGTCCCGGTACGGGATGCGTCCGTCCAGTAAGCCGCGCGCGTATTCGCCGTAGAGGCCGACGTCGCGATATTCGCGGCCGCGGAAGAGCCCGCCCTCGGGCACGGCGGCGGCGAGCAGGTACAGCGGGGCTACGAGCGCAGCGGCTCGGAGCGCCGTGCCGAACTCAGATCCGCTAGTCGCCCTCGCTGTAGTAGGGCGTGTAGTCGTCGCCGCTGTCGTTGCCCCCGTAGTCGCCGGTGTCGAACGAATGCCATTCGGGCTGTGAGCGCGGCTCCGGGAAGGCGCGCGGCTCGAGATGCCCGATCGAGGAACGCACGAACAGATTCCAGATCGTCGCCGGGAAGGTCCCGCCGGCGACCGAGATCCCGTGCACGTTCTCCATCGGGATCTGCGCCTGGGGGTATCCGACCCAGACCGTGGTCGAGAGCTTCGGCGTGTAGCCGCAGAACCAGGCGTCGGTGTGGTCGTCGGTCGTGCCCGTCTTCCCCGCCGCGGGACGGTTCAGGAAGATGTTCGCCCCGGTTCCGGTGCCCTGCGTCATGTTGTCCTCGAGGATCTGGGTCACCTCGTGAGCGACCCAGTCCGCGATCGCACGCGTACGTCGCGGCTTGCCCCACCCCGCGTCCGTATCCTCGGTCCCGTCGGGGAGAATCACCTTGCGAATCGCCATCGGCTCCGAGTAGATGCCACCGGCGGCCAGCGTGGCGTACGCCGAGGCCATGTCGAGCGGAGAGACGCCGGCGGAGCCGAGCCCGAGCGAGGGAACGTGGACGCCCTCGCGTGTCTTCAGGTTCGAGCGGACGCCGAGCCGATGCGCCATCTGCGCGACCTTGTCCGCGCCGAGGTCGAGGGTTAGCTGGGCAAAGACGGTGTTGTCGGAGGCGAGCGTGGCGTTCGCGATCGAGGTGTAGCCGAGGTACTCGTGGCTGTAGGTCTCGACCTTCCAGGGCTCGCTGCTCCCGGGCAGCTGGTGGGTGAACGGCTGCGAGACGTAGGAGGTCGTCGCCGGATCGATGCCCTCGGCGACGGCCGCGGCGAGCACGAACGTCTTGAACGTCGAGCCCGCCTGCCGCCTGGCCTGGGAGGCGAGGTTGAACTGGTTGCCGCGCCTGCCGGGCGTCACGGCCGCCATCGCGCGGATCGCGCCGGTGTCAGGGTTGATCGAGACGATCGCCGCGGCCGGGTCCTCCCTGTAGGGAAGCGTCCGCAGGATCGCGTTGCGGGCGTTCTGCTGGAAGCGCCGGTCGATCGTCGTGTAGACCCGGAGCCCGCCGGACCGCACGGTGTTCGCGCCGTACTGGGTGATCAGCTGCTCCCGGACGAAGCTGAAGAAGTACGGCTCGCGGATTCGGGTGTACAGGCGACCGGGGTTCAGGTGGAGCTCGCGATCCTTGACGGCCTCGGCGTACTGGCGTTGCGTGATCGCACCACTGTCGACCATCGCCTGCAAGACCTGGTTTCGGCGGCGCAACGCGGCTGCCGGCTTGTTCAGCGGGTCGTAGTCCGACGGTGCCTGGGTCAGCCCGGCCAGGAGCGCCGACTGGCCGAGCGTCAGCTTCCAGGCCGGCTTCGAGAAGTAGGTCTGGGCGGCGGCGTGCACGCCGTAGGCATGGCCGCCGTAGTACACGGTGTTGAGGTAGCTCTCTAGGATCCAGGCCTTCGACCGGCGGTTGTTCAGGCGAACGGCGAGGCACGCCTCGATCAGCTTGCGCTCGAACGTCACCTCTCGACTGATGTAGAGGTTGCGAACGAGCTGCTGCGTGATCGTCGATCCGCCCTCGACGACCCGGCCGGCGCGGACGTCTGCAGCGAGCGCTCGGGCAATGCCCTCGAGGTCGATCCCGCTGTGCTCGTAGAAGCGCCGATCCTCGATCGCGATCGTCGCCAGCCGCATCCACTTGCTGATCCGGTGCAGTGGCACCGGCTGCCGGTTCTTCTCCGCCGGGATCGAGCCGAGCAGGGAGCCGTCCGCGGCGTAGACGAACGAGTTCTGCCCGATCTGAACCGGCCGGAGACTGTCGAGGTCGCAACGTGGCGCGACCGTCGCCGCCCCCGTGATGCCCGCCGCGGCGATGCCTCCGACGAGGAGAATGACCAGCGCGGCGACGAGTGTCAGCCTCCGTCGGCGGCGCTGCTCGAGTCGCCGGCGGTGCCTCCTGCTTCGGCGCCTGTAGCTGTCGATCTCGAGGCGTCTGGCCAACTCGCGCCGGCGCCGCTCTCTCGGGCTCATTCCGTGGCCTCGGCCTCGAGAAGCCGCTGATGCGCGCGAAGGCGGAGCTCGCTCTCGAGCCGCCTGGCCGAGGCTTCGTCGTCCGCCCGGGCACGCAGCGTCACGACGGCGCTGTCTTCGTCCAGCCCGGTGACGAGGAGGTCGGTGGGAGCCACTTCGCGCAAGAGATCGACCACGGCCTGTAAGTCCTTGTCTCGCGGAACCGGAATCGTGATCTCGACCAACCGGTCCCGGCTCACGATCGTCGCGTTCTTGATCGTATCCGAGGCCAGTCGGTCGTTCGGGACCAGGAGCCTCGTTCGATCGTCCTGCCGGATCCGGGTATAGACCAGCCCGATGTCCTCGACGATGCCCTCTCCCTCGTTAACGCCGATGCGGTCGCCGAGCCGAACCGGCTGCGCCAGGCCGATCATCACGCCGGCGACGAAGTTCGACAGTGTGCGCTGCGCCGCGAGCCCGACGATGATCCCGACGATCGCCGTGGACGCGAGCAGGCCGCCCGCGATCGCCCGCACCTGCGGAATCACGAGCAGGGCAGAGAGGACGCCGACGAAGATGATGGCGCCCATGAGGCTGCGGCGAAGGACGCGGTACCGGGTCGCCGCCTGGGGCGGCAGCTCCCGTCGGCTCATGTGCAGGTCGACCAGCTTGGCGAGGATCGCCGAGCCGGCGATCACGGCGACGACGACGGCCAGGCGCACCCACGGGTCCATGACCCGATCTTCGACGCGCTAGAGCGGTTTCCGGCCTGCGAAGCCCTCGTCGACGCCGTGCCAGAAGCGGATCTCGTCCTCGCCGACGTGCCAGCAGAGCAGGATCTCCTCGCCGTCGCGCTCCGCGGGGAAGTCGAGCAGGCCGCGGTCGAGATCCTTGATGAGGACGCCCGCGCCCTGGATCTGCTCGACGCAGGCGGCGAGCTCCGTAGCCGCCTGCTCCAGCCGCTCGTCCGCCTCGGCGAAGTCGGACGGGGTCAGGTCGCCGCCGTTCGCCCCGACCTGCGCACCGAGTGACGCACGGCTCGCCTGCGCCTCGACGAGCTCTCGGCGCAGATCGACCATGCGCTCGGCGAGCGGGCGAAGCTCCTCCAGCGCCGCGTTCGCCTCCTCGAGTGTGAAGTAGCGTGGCGTTCCCATCGGCGTATGATCCGCGCCGTCGTGCCGACCGGTCAACGTCTTCGCCCGGTCCTCGACCTCTTCCTGTGGAGCCGAGCGGCGATCTGGGCCGGGGTCGTCTTCGCCTTTCTCGTCTTCGAGCCGAATCGCCACCCTCTGGCGGACCGCTGGGACCGACCCGTGCTGACCCGCGATCTCGGCTTTCTGGTCGACGTCTGGGCCAGGTGGGACAGCGTTTGGTTCCTCCGGATCGCCCAGGATGGCTACGGGGCCGCCGAGCAGGCGGCGACGGCCTTCTACCCGCTCTACCCGCTCCTCGTCGGCCTCCTCGGACGGATCCTGCTCGGCCACTACGTCCTGGCCGGCGTGCTGATCTCGCTCGCCGCGACGCTGGGCGCGTTCGCCCTCCTGTACGAGCTCGCCGACACGAAGCTGGGGCCCGGCGGCGCGCAGCGCGCCGTCCTCTACCTCGCCGTCTTCCCGTTCGCCGTCTTCCTCGGAGCGGTCTACAGCGAGGCGCTCTTCCTCTTCCTCACCCTCGCGAGCTTCGTGCTCGCGGAGCGAGGGCGGTTCCTCGGCGCCGGCATCGCTGCCGGGCTCGCGTGGCTGACACGGCCGCTCGGAATCGCGCTGCTGCCCGCGCTCGCACTGCTCGCCTGGCGATCGGGCGATCGCCGCAGCGCGCTGGTGCGGCTCGCCGCGGCTCCGGCGTTGTTCGCGCTCTACCCGCTCTATCTCTGGTGGAAGGTCGACGACCCGTTCGCCTTTCTCCGAGCCCAGGAGACCTGGGGGCGGCAGCTCTCGTGGGCCGGGCCGCTCGGGGGCCTCTGGGACGGGCTCCGCGCCGGCTGGGCGGGGGTGCGGCAGCTGGCGTCGGGATCGGACTCGACGCGTTACTGGAGCGCCGTCCAGGACACCGACCCGGATCGCGTCGCCGCCGTGAACCTGGCGCAGCTCGCGTTCCTGGTGGTCTTCGCCGGACTGACGGTCCTCGCCTGGCGGCGCTTCGGGGCACCGTACGGCCTCTTCGCAGCTCTGAGCCTCGCCATTCCGCTCAGCGTCCCGAGCGAGCGCTGGCCGCTGCTCTCGATGCCCCGCTTCGGCCTCGTCATCTTTCCGTTCTTTCTCGCACTTGCCGTGCTTGGCGCGCGTCCCGGGGTACACACTGCGGTAATCGTGGTCAGCGCGATCTTTCTCGGTGTCGTCTGTGCCCAGTGGGCGCTCTGGCAATGGGTGGCGTGAACGAGCAACGGCAGCGGCCGAACCTCCAGCGCAAGCTGATCGGCTGGTGGGCACTCGTCGGCACCCTCTCGCTCCTCGCCTTCGGCGCCAGCGCGTCGAGCTCAGAGCCCGTTCAGGACGCGCTCTACCGCTACGAGACGGCGATCCTCGGGCTCGTCTTCTACGGGATCGTCTTCGCGGTCATCCTGCTGATCGCTTCCGGCCTCGATCGGCGCGAGGCGTTCGCGCTGCGTCGGCCGACGTCATGGAGCCGCGCGATCTGGATCTCGCTCGGGCTGCTCGTCGTGCTCCTCGTCGTCGCCGCCGCCCTCGAACCGATCTTCGGGGCCGGAGAGGAGCAAGGCCTCGACCCGACCGGCTGGGACCCGGACCGGGCGCCGGCCTTCGCTCTCAACTTCGTGCTCACCGCCCTCATCGCGCCGATCGTCGAGGAGCTCATGTTCCGCGGGATCGGCTTCTTCCTCCTCGAGCAGTTCGGCCAGATCGCGGCGATCGTCGTCACCGCCATCGCCTTCTCGCTCACCCACGGGATCGTCGAGGGCATCCCGGTGTTTTTCATCATCGGCGCCGGCCTCGCCCTGATGCGCAGCCGGACGAAGAGCATCTACCCGCCGATGCTGATGCATGCCGGCTTCAACGGCATCGGCGTCATCGGCGGGTTGTTCAACTAGCCCTAGCGGTAGATGCCCTCACCCGTCTCGGTGTCGAAGAAGTGCAGGCGGTCGGGGTCGACGACGAGCTCGATGCGGTCCCCTTCACGCGCCCGGGTTCCACGATCGAGCCTGGCGACGAAGAGACTCCCCAGCCGGGCCGACTGCTGCGCCGTCGCCTCGACGGCATCCGCGCCCACCGCGGCCTCGACGTCCTTGCCGCGGACCGGCGGGGCGGCGACGCCGAAGTGGACGAAGACCTCCGAGCCCATGTCCTCGCGAATGTCGACGACGGCCGCGATCCTGCGGTCGTCCGGAGCCCCGTCCGAGGCTGCGTCCTCCAGATCCTCGGGCCTGACGCCCAGGATCACGCGCTTCCCCTCGAAGCGCCGCAGTGCCGGCCGGGCCGCGAGCATCGCCTCCTCGACGACCAGGCGGCTTTCGCCGAAATGCGCCTCCATCCGGCCGTTGGCCGTGACGAGGTCGGCACCGACCAGGTTCATCGCCGGCGAGCCGATGAACTCGGCCACGAAGAGGTTGACCGGCTCGTCGTAGAGGCGCTGCGGAACGTCGAACTGCTGGAGCACGCCGTCGCGCATGACCGCGACGCGGTCGCCGAGCGTGAGCGCCTCGGTCTGGTCGTGCGTAACGTAGATCGTCGTCACCTCGAGGTCGCGCTGGATGCGCGCGATCTCGGCGCGCATCTCCACGCGGAGCTTGGCGTCCAGGTTCGAGAGCGGCTCGTCCATCAGGAACGCCTGTGGCTCGCGCACGATCGCCCTGCCCATGGCGACTCGCTGGCGCTGGCCGCCCGACAACGTTCGCGGGCGCTTTCCGAGGACCTCGTCGAGACCCAGGATCCGCGCTGCATCCTTGACGCGCCGATCGATCTCGCTCTTTTTCAGCTTTCGCAGCTTCAGGCTGAACGCCATGTTCTTGTACGCCGACATGTGCGGGTACAGCGCGTAGTTCTGGAACACCATCGCCACGTCTCGATTCTTCGGCGGGAGATCGTTGACGACCCGGCCACCGATCCGGACCGCGCCCGAGGTGATCGCCTCGAGCCCGGCGACCATGCGCAGGGCGGTCGTCTTCCCGCAGCCGGAGGGGCCGACGAGCACCGCGAACTCCCCGTCGTCGATCGTGAGCTCGAGCTCGCGGACGGCGCGTGTGCCGTCGGGATAGACCTTGGTCAGCTGATCGAGCTCGATCTCAGCCACGCGAGTCGTTAACCATACTCCCACTGCTTTCGGGGTTACGATCGCGTGACTGTGGCGACAGTCACGCGCGCGGGAGCACCCGCCCAGCGCTGGCAGGACGTGTTCGAGGAGCGGCGGTTCCTCGCCCCCCTCCTGATCGCGCCTGCGGTCCTCTTCATCGCGCTGCTCGTCCTCGGGCCGCTGCTGCTCGCGATCTACCTGAGCCTCACCGACGCGACGGCCGGCGCGCTGAGCGGCGAATTCGTCGGCTTCAGGAACTACATCGACGCCTGGGACGACCCGAACTTCCGGCGAGCACTGCGCAACACGGTCATCTTTACGCTCGTCTCGCAGGCCATCGTGCTCGTCGGCGCCGGCTTCCTCGCCCATGCCCTCGTCCGGGACTTCCGGGGGAAGTGGTTCTTCCGCTTCCTCGTGATCCTGCCCTGGGCGACGCCCGTCGCCCTCAGCACGGTCGCGTTCCTCTGGATCCTCCACCCGCTCTATAGCGTCGTGAACTGGACGCTGACGCACGACATCGTCCCGGGCAGTCCCGCGTTCTATCCCTACAAGGCGATCAACTGGGCGTTCGCGCGGGACTTCTGGCCGGCGTGGATCCAGATCTCACCGATCGAGCCGATCGACCCACCACAGTGGCTCGGCGAGCCGAACCTCGCGATGGCCGCGATCATCCTCGCGCACGCCTGGCGCATCCTCCCGTTCGCCACGGTGATCTTCATCGCCGGGCTCGCATCGATGCCGCCCGAGATCGACGACGCCGCCAGGGTCGACGGGGCGACCGGGCTCAGGAAGTTCTGGCACGTGACGCTGCCGCTCCAGCTGCCGATTGCCCTCGTGGCCCTGCTCTTCGGGATCGTCTTCACCGCCACCGACATGACGGTCGTCTACGTCCTCACCCACGGCGGGCCGTTCAACAGCACGCACGTCCTGACGACGTGGGCGTTCGACACGGGGATCAACAGCGCCGCGCTGGGCCAGGGCGCGGCGGTCTCGCTCTACCTGCTGCCGGCACTCGCGGTTGTCGCCATCCTGCTGCTCCGCTTCGCCCGCAAGGTGGAGGTCACGTAGTGCGGCGGGAGAGCCTGCTCAGCTACCTGATCGTCGGGCCGTTCGCGATCGTCCTCGCCTTCCCGTTCTACTGGATGCTGATGACTGCCCTCCGGGCCGACAACGACCTCTACGACATCGAGCAGGTGCCGTTCAAGTTCAACGCCGACTCGCCGACCGGCGCGAACTTCCGGTTCCTGTTCGAGCAGACCGACTACGCGAGATGGCTCGCCAACACGGCGATCATCGGCGCGGCGGTCGTTGCGATCACGCTCGTCCTCGCGCTGCCGGCAGCGTACGCCCTCGCCCGACTCTCGGGCCGCTGGGGCCAGGGCGCCGGCATCGGGATCTTCCTCACCTACCTCGTCCCCCCGACGCTCCTGTTCCTGCCGCTTGCCCGCGTGGTCTCGGAGCTCGATCTACACGACCGGCTGTGGTCGATGATCCTCGTCTACCCGTCCTTCACCGTGCCGTTCTCGATCTGGTTGCTGATGGGCTTCTTCAAGACGATTCCGCCCGAGCTCGAGGACGCTGCGCTCGTCGACGGAGCATCACGGCTGACCGCTCTCGTTCGAGTCGTCTTCCCGCTCTCGATTCCAGGGATCCTGACCGTCGTCATCTTCTCGTTCTCGCTCGTCGTCAACGAGTTCGTCTACGCGATCACGTTCGTCTCCACCTCGGAGGCGAAGACGGTCTCGGCCGGCGTTCCCACGGAGCTGATCCGCGGCGACGTCTTTTACTGGGGCGCGCTGATGGCCGCGACGCTGATCCCGGCCATTCCCCTGGCACTGCTCTACAACGTGTTCCTCAACCGCTTCATCGCCGGCTTCACCGGCGGTGCGTTCAGATGAGCCGAGAAAGGGGGAGAATGGCCTAAACAGGTTCGTAACCGCTCGGAAACCACGATCAGGAGGTGATCTGAGTGAAGGACCGACGTGAGCGCGTCGAGATCGCAAAGGTCCAGGACGAGCTCACCCGACGAGAGCTGATTCGGCGCGCCGGCCTCGGCGCGGTCGTTCTCGTCTACGGCGGCGCCGGTGTCAAGACCTCAGTGGCCGGAGCTGCCCAGTACAGGCACCAGCAGCTGCGGGGCACGCTGCGCATCATCCAGTGGAGCCACTTCGTGCCCAAGTACGACACGTGGTTCGACAACGTCTATGTCAAGCGCTGGGGGCAGGCGAACGACGTCGAGGTCCGCGTCGACCACGTCAACCTCGCCGAGCTCCCGTCGCGGGCGGCGTCGGAGGTCGCCGCCCAGAGCGGCCACGATCTCTTCCAGTTCCTCTCGCCGCCGGCGGCCTACGAGGACCGCGTCATCGCACTGAACGACGTCGTCCAGCAGGTCGAGCGCAAGGTCGGGAAGATCGGGGCGGTCGGCCGCAAGAGCACCTACAACCCGCGGACGAAGAAGTACTTCGGGTTCGCGGACAACTACGTCCCCGACCCGGTGCACTACCGGCGTGATCTCTGGGGTGAGGTCGGCCTCAGGCCGACAACGTGGGAGAACGTCCGGCGTGCGGCGCCGCGGCTGAAGGCGATGGGGAACCCGGTCGGGATCGGGATGTCGAACGAGCTCGACTCGAACATGGCGTTGATCGCGCTGCTCCAGTGCTTCGGCGCCTACATCCAGAACCGGGAGGCCAGGGTCACGATCAAGAGCAAGGGCACCCGCGACGCGCTCAACTTCATGCGCGACCTCTACCGCCGCGGGATGACGAGCGAGGTCTTCGCCTGGACGGCCGCGTCCAACAACGACGCGTTCCTCGCCGGCCGCCTGTCGCTGGCATTGAACGCGATCTCGATCGCCCGGAGTGCGGAGCAGCGCAACCTGCGCTTCAACCGGGATATCGGGGTCTTGCCGATCCCGGACGGCCCGGGCCCGCGCATGGGCCTCGAGCACGTGATGGGCGTCTACGTGATCTGGCGCTTCGCCCAGAACAAGGCGGCGGCGAAGAAGTTCCTGGTGGACATCGGCACGCAGTACACCGGGCACTTCCTGAACAGCTACTTCTACAACTTCCCGGCCTTCCCGGGCTCGGTGAAGAACGTCCCGGCCCGGCTACGCCGGCAGACCGACTACCCGAACGAGATCGCAGGTCGCTACTCGGTGCTCGACACGATCTCGAAGCGATACACGACGAACGTCGGCCACCCGGGGTACTCGAACGCCGCGATCGACGAGGTGTTCAACAAGTTCCTGATCCCGCAGATGTTCGCGCGGGTCGCCAGGGACGAGATGACCGCCGACGAGGCGATGCGTGCCGCCCACCGCGAGATCTCGAAGATCTTCAACAAGTGGAGGGCGAGGAAAAAAATCTGACCATGGGAAGGCCGCCCGAGAGCGAGAACGAGTCGCCGCCGGAGCGGGCTTTGCCCCGCGGGAGGCTCACTAAACGGAGAGACGAATTGACGGAGCCGGTGCTACGCCGGCTCCGTCAGCGTTCGGACAAGGCAGTACGCTCGAAAGGAGGGGGCTCGGGGGGAACCAGGGGTTCCCCCGCGCTAGTCGTCCTCGCCGACGGCGAACTGGTCCGGTGAGACGTCGTCGAGGAACTTGCGGAACTCGTCGACGATCTCCTCCTCATTGACCTCCTCGCCCTCGAACTCGATCGCCGACTCCTCGATCACGTGCTCGGCGGCGAAGATCGGAGCGTCCGAGCGGACGGCGATCGCGATCGCGTCGGAGGGACGGGAGTCGATCTCGATCTCGGAGCCGTTCTGCGCGACGGTGATGCTGGCGTAGAAGGTGTTGTCACGGAGCTCGGTGACGGTGATCCGCGTCACCTCCGCATCGAGCTGCTCGAGGATGTCGGCCATCAGGTCGTGGGTCATCGGGCGCGGTGTCGATGCGCCTTGGAGCTTCATCAGGATGGCGGCAGCTTCGGGGTGGCCGATCCAGATCGGCAGGAACCTGTTGCCGTCGGCGGTCTTCAGCAACACGATCGGCTGTTTGCCGACCAAGTCGAAGCTGACCCCGTAGATGACCATCTCGTACATCAGCTGAGGAGACTCCGAGCCTCTTCCGGATGATAGCCCCGGGCCCCGTCGCGGCTGTCGAACGACCGTGCGCTACCATCGGCGCCGCGGGCGATTAGCTCAGTTGGTTAGAGCGCCGCTCTGATAAGGCGGAGGTCCGTGGTTCGAATCCACGATCGCCCACTCCCGATCGAAGTCCGGCTTCGCTGACGCGAAGCCATGACGACTTCGATCGGATCGGCTTGTCCCAGCACGTCTGCGAGCCGACGCCGGCAAAGCCGGCATCGGCGGCCTAGTGCAGCGTGCGTGTGCTGTTCAGATAATCCGCGACGGCGAGCAGGAACGCCTGGTCTTGAGCGATTTCCGTCACGGTGCCTTTTGTCTGGTCGTCGAGCTCGTCGTCGCGATGCAGCTCGGTCAGGAACGGCTCCAGCCTGCCCTCCTGCGAGAGCGCGGCCATTTGCAGGAACAGCGCGCGGGCGGCCGCATCCTGCGAGATCGTCTCGAGCCACTCGATGTCCTGTTGCCAGAGTCCGAGCATCTAGGTCTCAACGAATGACCACAGTCATTGGGTACGGCCATGGGGCAGAACCGCTAGGACAAGCCGTTTTCCAGCGCTTCTGCGAGCTCCCCGAGCTCGACTTCGTCCGCGAAGAAGATCTCGAGCCGGTTCGACGCCAGCCGGATCGGCCGGCCCGTCAGGCGCTCCGCTGCGGTTCTCACGCGATCGGCGAGCACCGGGTCGACGGGCGTGCGTGCCTTTCTGGGCTTCCGGCGCGCACCCGCCCACCTCGCCGCCCGCTCGGCGTCGCGGACCGACAGCCCCCGCCGGACGATGTCCCGGGCGAGCCGTCGCCTCTCGTCGTGGTCGGGGACGGCGAGGACGGCGCGGGCATGGCCTTCAGTCAGCTCGCCGCGCTCGAGCATCCCCAGCACGTCTTCGGGCAGGTCGAGCAGCCGTATCCGGTTCGATACAGACGGCTTGGAGCGCCCCACCCGCTCCGCAATCTCTCCCAGGCCCAGCTCGAACTCGTCGATCAGCAGTGCGTAGGCGCGCGCTTCTTCGACCGGGGTCAGCTGCTCCCTGGCCACGTTCTCGACGAGCCCGAGCAGAAGCGCATCGCGATCGCCGGTCTCGCGGACCAGCGCGGGGATCAGCTCGAGCCCGGCCTCGCGCGCCGCGCGCCAGCGCCGTTCTCCGGCGATCAGCTCGTAGCCGCCGGCGGGCCTCGACCTGACGACGACGGGCTGGACGAGCCCCTGGGCACGCACGGACTCGGCCAGGGCTGCGGTCGACTCGTGATCGAATCGACGGCGCGGCTGTCGCGGGTTGGGGTGGACATCGTCGACCGGAAGCTGGGCGAGCCCCGTCGTCGGCGCGCCGCCGATCAGCACCTCGAGCCCCCGTCCGAGGCCCCTTCGGGGGGCAGGATCAGTTGCGCTCGACAAGCTCCATCGCCACCTTCCAGTAGGCGTCCGCACCGGCGGACCGCCGGTCGTAGGCGATCACGGGCAGTCCGTGGCTCCGCGCCCCCCCCATCCTCACCCCCCCCCGG
>Ga0081538_10000093_pt1 | contig 86826 bp, 96 predicted proteins | sample TabmetS5T2R1_FD_71022 | JGI IMG/M metagenome (GOLD analysis project Ga0081538, IMG submission 71022) | Tabebuia heterophylla rhizosphere microbial communities from the University of Puerto Rico - S5T2R1 | ecosystem: Host-associated > Plants > Roots > Rhizosphere ... | reverse complement strand
AGCCGAGGAACGGCCGCTGCTGCTGCTCGTTGACGACGCGCACTGGCTCGATCGAGGCACGGCCGACGCGCTCGCGTTTGCCCTCAGGCGGCTGGGCGCGGACCGCATCGCGGCCCTCATCGCGATGCGCCCGGAGGAAGGCCGGGCGTTCGACCGGCGAGACTTCCCCGAGCTCGAGCTGGAGGGACTGGACGACGAGTCAGCGGCGGCGCTCCTCGCCACGGCTGCGCGGGGGGCCGTGGCCGCCGAGCTGGAGCGCGACGTCATGACGCTCGCCCGCGGCAATCCGCTGGCGCTGCTCGAGCTGCCCAGGCGCGTCGAGACGCTCCCGAACGGGGCCGAGCCGGTCCGCCTCGGGAAGCGGCTCGAGCGGGCGTTCGCCGCCAGCGCAGAGGAGCTTCCAGCGGGAGCCCGCAGCGCCCTCGTCGTCGCGGCCGTGACGAGCACGCCGAACCTCGAGGTCGTCTGTCGGGCACTCGAGCAGCTGGGCCTCGCGGCCGCCGCGTTGGAGCCCGCGGAATCGACCGGGCTTGTGTCCTTCGTCGACTCGAGGCTCGAGTTCCGTCACCCGCTCGTGCGCTCGGCGCTGTACCACGCTGCCGATGCACCGGAGCGGCGCCGAGCCCACGCGGCAGTGGCGACAGCGCTCGGCGACGACGAGCGCGCCGCCTGGCACCTCGCTGCCGCCGCCGTCGGGGCCGACGAGATCGCGGCGGAGGCGCTCGAGCGTGCCGCCGAGGCGGCGCGTCGAAGGTCCGGGTTCGCCGCTGCCGCGGCTGCCTACGAGCGGGCCGCACGGTTGTCGGAGGAGAAGCCGGACCGCGTGAGACGGCTCGGCGCCGGAGCCGATGCCGCCTGGCTCGCCGGCAGGCCTCGTCGTGCGCTTGCCCTGATCGAGGAGGCACTCGCGCACACCGACGACCCAGAGCGGCGAGGCGCGCTTCTCCAGACACGCGGAACGATCCAGCACTTCGTCGGCGATCCGCGGGCGCAGTGGACGCTCGAGGAAGCGGCCGCGCTCCTCGTCGAGAGCGACCGGCGCAACGCGTGCCTGTCGTTGACGATTGCCGTCGGCTCCGCGCTGACGGCGGGTGAGGTCGAGCGCGCCGTCACGCTGAGCGAGCGTGCGTACGCGATCGCCGATCCGGACGAGCCCGATCAGCACCTGTTCGCCTTGCTCCCGCGCGGCGCGTCCCTCCTGATGGCCGGGCGGCCCGAAGAGGGTGTGCCGTACCTCGAGCAGGTGGGGGCCGCGTTCCGAAACGGCGGATTGCTCGCGGATGACCCGAGGCATCTCCCCTGGGCTGCGCTCGCGGCCTTCTGGCTCGGCGACGCGGCGTTGATGGCCGCGAAGGCGGCGCAAGCGGTCGAGTGGGCGCGCGAGCACGCCGCCCTCGCGACACTGCCGTTCGCCGCGCGCCTGCTCGCGCGTGCGCAGCTGATCACGGGCCAGTGGCGGGCAGCGCAGGCCTCGCTCATGGAATCCCTCGAGGCGGCACGGATCTCCGGCCAGGCCATGCACGAAGCCGAGACGCTGAGCACGCTCGCGTGGCTCGCCGCTGCGCAAGGGCGAACGGACGAGTGCCGGCGCCTCGTGGACGAGGGCCGGGAGATCGCGGAGCGGTGCGGGCTGCAGTGGCAGAACGGACTGCTGGCCGCGCAGGTCATGCTCGAGCTCGGGGTGGGCTTCGACAGTGGGTCGCCCGGTGTGACGCGCTACCGCCGTGCGCTGGCCGAGCGCCCGCTGCGCGACACGCCGGCGAACTCGACGGCGCCCGACGTCATCGAGGCGCTCATCCGCCTGGGTGAGCCCGGCGTAGCGGCGGAGCTGCTCGCCCCCTTCGCCGACGAGGCCGACCGGCTCGGCCAGCCGTTCCCGCGCGCCGTGGCTCTTCGGTGCCGGGCGCTGCTGGCAGACGAGACGGCCTACGAACCGCTGCTTCACCACGCCCTCGACCTCCACGCCGTCGACCAGAACGTCTTCGCCGCCGCCCGTACTCGGCTCGTCTTCGGCGAGCGCCTGCGGCGCAGCGGTCGCCGGATCGACGCTCGCGAGCACCTTCACGCCGCGCTCACCGTCTTCGAGCGTCTCGAGGCGCGGCCCTGGGCCGAGCGTGCGCGGGCGGAGCTGCGGGCGAGCGGTGCACGGCTCCGCCGGAGCGACCCGTCCACCGAGGACGAGCTGACGCCCCAGGAGCTCCAGATCGCAATGTTGGCCGCGGACGGCAAGACGAACCGCGAGGTGGGAGCGCAGCTCTATCTCAGCCCGAAAACGATCGAGTGGCACCTCGGGCACGTCTACGGCAAGCTCGGCATCCGCTCGCGCACCGAGCTCGGCCGGGCGCTCGAGACGCGCGAGGCGGCGCCGATCGAATCGGCCGATGCTGCCCTGCTCTAGGCCTCGAGTCGGGATAGGCTCGGACGATGACGAGTCCCGAGCTGACGCTGGAGGAGCTGCAGCTCGCCGCCCGGAACCACGCTCTCCCCCTCGAGGCGCTTCGCTACCCGGTCACGCCCGTCGGGCTGCACTACGTCCTCACCCACTACGACATCCCGGCGGCCGATCCGGCCGAGTGGCGGCTGACGGTGACGGGTCTCGTCGGGCAGGAGCTCACGCTCACCCTGGACGACGTGCGTTCCCGTCCCGTCGTTCGCCGCCCCGTGACGATGGAGTGCGCCGGCAACGGACGGGCCCTCCTTGCTCCGCGAGCCCTGAGCCAGCCGTGGCTCGTCGAGGCGGTCGGCACGGCGGAGTGGGGCGGCACCCCGCTCAGGCCCCTCCTCGAGGAGGCCGGCATCGGCGAAGCAGCCGAGGAGATCGTCTTCACCGGCCGCGACCGCGGCGTCGAAGGTGAGGTCGAGCAGAACTACGAGCGGAGCCTCACTGTCGCCGACGCGCGCCGCGACGAGGTCATGCTGGCCTACGAGCTCAACGGCCAGCCGCTCCCTCCACAGCACGGCGCGCCGCTTCGGCTCGTCGTTCCAGGCTGGTACGGAATGGCCAGCGTCAAATGGCTCGAGCGCATCACGGTGATCGACGGGCCCTTCGACGGCTACCAGCAGCGGGTCGGCTACCGCCTGCGGCAATCGGATGAGGAGACGGGTGAGGCGCTGGGCCGCATGCTCCCGCGTGCGCTCATGATCCCGCCGGGGATCCCGGAGTTCCTGACCCGAGAGCGGCTCGTCGACTTCGGGCCATGCCTACTCGAGGGCCGCGCCTGGTCGGGATACGGGCCGATCGCCGAGGTGAGCGTGAGCTCGGACGGCGGGGACACGTGGCACGAGGCCGAGCTCGGAGAGCAGCCGACTCCGTGGGCGTGGGCGGGCTGGAGGTACGTCTGGGACCCCGGAGCGCCCGGCCCTTACGTGCTCGCGTGCCGAGCGCGCGACACGGCCGGCAACGTGCAGCCGGTCGAGCCGCGCTGGAATCTCGGCGGCTACGCGAACAACACGGTGCAGCGGGTTGCCGTGACTGTTCGAGTGGGGGACGGAGGCCCGCCGTAGCGGGCCTCCGCCGGCGCAGCGCGAGCGCTAGGTCGCCTTAGTCGTCGCGCTGGTTCTCGTCGTTGATCTGAGCCCGGATCTCACCGGCCGGGAACTTCGAGGAGTGGACGTTCGCGTACGCCCTCCCCGCGCGGATCGCGGCGGCGATCTCCTCGAACTCGCCCGCGGCGATTCCCTGTCCCGCAGGGCCGAGTACGTGGTTCGCTCCGACGGTGAAGTCGACCGTCCCCTCCTGGGGACAGTCAGGAACGTCGGGCGAGCCGACAGGCCGCGGGTTGGCCGCGGTCTCGCAGAGCCAGATCGAGATGCCGCCGTTGACGCTGCGCTGGCCGAAGTGGATGTGGGCCTGGCGAACGTCACCCTCAAGTCCCGAGTAGGACAGCGTGAAGTGGATCTCGCGGGCCTCGTCGTCGATCGTGGCCTCGAAGTTGCCGGTTGCAACCGACGAGACCGGCCCGCCGGGCGCTCCCTCGAAGTAGCCGTTCATCCCGGGCGCCTGGACGTTGTCCTTCGCATCGCCGGCGACGGCGTACGAGCCGACGGCCAGCACGGCGAGCAGGCCGAACGTGACTGCGAACAGCACACCGAGTTTCCTCATACGTTGCTCCCCTCTCCCCGTGGGTCCGTACTCCAACACCCTCTGTACGGAAACGGCACCCGGTTGGATCTAGGGAGGACGGCCCGGACCCGGTCCCCGGGCCCGCTAGGTCTCCTCGACCACCAGCACGGAGACGGGCTCGCCGTCCGATCCCTCCTCGAGCCTGAACCCGACCACACGAAGCATCCGTCCTCGGCCCAGCGCAATCGTGTCGCCGGCCCGCCAGTCGGGCACGGCAGCCTTCAGCGTGGGCGGGTCGGCCGCCGTTCCGTCTTCGCGCTCGAGCCGGAACTGAAACGCCATTCGGTCCTCCCTCCGTTCACGACCGGGACCGAACGGCTCAGCCGAGCGTAGCGCGGAACGGAGCGGCGCAGGAGTCGAACCTACCCAGCCTGGGGCTACCAGACCTCACGAGTTTTGAAGACTCGCTGGGCCACCGGGCCCGTGCCGCTCCGCGTCGATGCTAGCCCCGGGCGCCGCGCCGGAGCACGCGCTCGTCGCCGACGCGCCGGGTCACGCCGTCGGCATCGAAGCGCTCGAGCAGGAGCTGCGCGGGCTTGCGGGAGATCCCGAGCAGGTCGCGGAAGCGCGCGAGCGTGATCGACCCGGCCAGCCCGCACTCGTCCAGGAGGACCCGGCGCGCGTGCTCGTAGGCGACGGTCGAGACCGCCAGGCCGTCGCCGAGTCGAACAAGTCGGCCCTCGCGCTCGAGATGCCGGGCGAGCTGGGCGTCGGCCACCCTGGCTCCGGCGATCCCGGCCTGCTCGAGATCGGTCTCGAGGCGCGCGGCTGCCTCGGCATGGGCTCCGAGTCCCGGCGCGCTCCCCGGGAGGTACACCTTTCCGTCGCGCCGCTCAACCGCGAGAAGCGGCAGCACGGCAGGTGCCCAAGGCCGTGCGGGCAGGAGCTCGCTCGGGAAGAGACCGGGATCGAGCGGGTCCGCCTCGAGCCGCGCCTCCAGTCGGGCTCGAACGGACGCCTCCAGCTCGGCGACCCACTCAGGCCGGAAGTACCAGTTGTTCGAGTGCGCGAGCCCTTCGAGGCCTTCGGCGAGCTCGCCTGGGGCGAGGATGCCGCGGCGGCGCAGCGAATCGGCCGTTTGCGGCTCGCGCGTCAGTGCTCTCACGATCGATACCGGATCACCTCCTCTCAACAGCTCGAGTCGTTCTCGATCGAGCCCACGCGGTGGAGCTGGGTCGAGGACGCGCCCGCCGCCGACCGTCCTTCCGGCCCGGAGGACGACCCGGTCTCCGCGGGCCGCGACCACGGCTTCGCTCAACCTCAGCTGAGCATAGTTGTCGCGTCGGACAACACGAGCCGGCACTGCGGCGGTCCCGACCAGCACCTCGACCGCCGCGGGGATTTCGTCGCCTTCGACGAGGAGGTCGAGGCGGTAGCTCAAAGGGTACGACCCGGCTGCGACTAGGGCGTCGCCGCGGCGCACGTCCTCCCGGTCGACGCCGCGGAGCGAGACGGCGACGCGCTGCCCCGCCTCGGCGCGCTCGACCCTGACGTCGTGCACCTCGACGCTGCGCACGCGGACCTCACGCCCGCGGGGCTCGAGGCGGAGCACGTCACCCGCTCCGACCGACCCCGACCAGAGCGTGCCCGTTGCCACGGTCCCGACCCCGGCGATCGTGAACGCGCGGTCGATCCAGAGCCTGGTCGGCCGCTCCTCCCCGCGCGGTGCGACCTCGTCCGCCGCGCGCGCGATCGCCGCCAGCAGCGCCGCCACGCCTCGTCCCGTCTTCGCGCTGACCGCGACGACCTCGGAGTGCGGGGCGAGCTCCCGGGTCTCGGCCACGGCCGCCGCCAGACGCTCGTCGCCGACGGCGTCGGCCTTCGTCACCGCCACGACGCCGCGCGTCACGCCGAGCAGCCGCAGGATCTCCAGATGCTCGTGGGTCTGGGGGCGCGGTCCCTCTCCGGCGTCGACGACGAGGACGTAAAGGTCGATCCCGCTCGCTCCGGCGACCATCTGCCGGACGAAGCGTTCGTGTCCGGGGACGTCGATCAGCGACAGCCGCCGTCCGTCAGGAAGATCGAGTGGGGCGTAACCGAGGTCGATGGACAGTCCGCGCGCCTGCTCCTCGGGCAGGCGATCGGTGTCCTTGCCCGTCAGCGCCCGAACGAGCCACGTCTTGCCGTGATCGACGTGGCCGGCCGTACCTACTGTGAGCGGCACGAGCGGACCGCCGCCGCGACCTCGTCCACCTCGTGGTCGTCGAGCGTTCGGCAATCGAGCAGGAGACGGCCGTCGCGGACGATGCCGACGACCGGTGGCTCGCAGCCACGGAGCGGGCCGGCCAGCGACTCCTCGACGGCACAGGCGAAGCCCGGCAGCTCGGTCAGCGGCAGTGCTCCACCGCCGAGGCGGCCCACCGACTCCTCGACGGTTCCAGCCACGAGCCCTGCGAGGCGTTCGGCACGCGCTCGAACCGACGACAGCGGCTCGACGAGCATGCGCAGCACGGGCACCTCCCGCCACGCCCGCCTCGGATCGAGGTAGAGCCCCAGCGTGCCCTCGAGCGCCGCGAGCGTCAGCTTGTCCGGGCGCAGTGCCCGCTGGAGCGGGTGGCGACGCAGGCGCTCCACCAACTCCGCGCGCCCGACGACGACGCCCGCCTGGGGCCCCCCGAGGAGCTTGTCACCGGAGAAGCAGACGAGATCGGCGCCCGCGACCAGGCTCTCACGCACCGACGGCTCGTCCGGAATCTCGACGAGCACGCCGGAGCCGAGATCGTCGACGAGGGGAATCCCGTGCCGCGTCGCAACCCGGGAGAGCTCGGCGACTGAGGGCAACTCGGCAAATCCGACGACTCGGAAGTTCGACTGGTGCACGCGGAGGAGCAGCGCAGTCTCCGGCCCGACCGCGGCCTCGTAGTCGGACGCTCGCGTGCGGTTTGTCGTCCCGACCTCGACCAGACGCGCACCCGAGCGGGCGAGCACCTCCGGGATCCGAAACCCGTCGCCGATCTCGATCAGCTCGCCGCGCGAGACGACGACTTCGCGATTCTCTGCCAGTGCCGCGAGCGCGAGCAGGACCGCTGCCGCGTTGTTGTTGACGACGAGCGCAGCCTCGGCGCCGGACAGCCGCCGGAGCGCTCCGGCGACGTGGTCATGGCGCGATCCGCGCGCTCCGGCGGTGACGTCGTACTCGAGATTCGAGTAGCCGCCACCGACCTGCCGCACGCGCTCCAGCGCTGCGTGGGGAAGCGGCGCCCGCCCCAGGTTCGTATGCACGATGATCCCGGTCGCATTGATCGTCCGCCGCAGCCGAGGGGCGCGTCGAGCGGCGATCTCCGCCTCCACTCGAGCGGCCAGCCCTCCGGGCTCGTACCCGGCCTTGATCTCTTCTCGCGCCTGCGCGAGCACCGCCCGCGCCGCATCTACCGCAAGTGGATCCGAAAACGCCCTCGCCAGCTCGTCGACGGAGGGGAGGTCGCGGAGGCGCATGCTGCTACTGCGCGTCGGCCTTGCGCGGTTCCGCGGGGGCCTTTGCCGTGCGCTCCTCGTACGCACGGACGACGATCTCGACAGCCTCGGCGGGATCGTCCGTGCGGAACAGCAACTCGAGGTCGTCTCCGTCGATCATGCCCCGTTCGAGCAAGCGCTCGCGGACCCAGTCCAGCAGTCCCCGCCAGTACTCGTGATCGAAGAGGACGACGGGGAAGTTCAGCACCTTCCCGGTCTGGATCAGCGTCATCGACTCGAAGAGCTCGTCGAGCGTCCCGAAGCCGCCCGGGAACATCACGAAGCCCTCGGACGCCTTCACGAGCATCGTCTTGCGCGCGTAGAAGTGCTTGAACGTGAGCGCCACGTCGAGGTACCGGTTGTGGTGCTGCTCGAAGGGCAGGTCGATGTTGAAGCCGATCGAGAGCCCGCCCGCCTCCTGCGCGCCCTTGTTCGCGGCCTCCATCACCCCCGGCCCGCCGCCGGTGACGACCGCGAAGCCGGCGTCCGCGAAACGCCGGCCGACGTCGACGGCCGCCTCGTAGTCGGGGTCGCCGGGCGGAACCCGCGCCGAGCCGAAGATCGTCACGCCGGGCCGGTCGATGCGGTCGACGGCCTCGAAGCCGGTCCGAAACTCCTCAGCGATCAGGAAGACGTTGCGTGGCAGGTTGCCGTCGTGCGCCCGGAGGATCCGCTCGTCTTCCATCGCTAGAGGTCGCGGTCGACGTGGCTCGCGTCCATCCCGAGCACGAGCAGTGCGGCAAGGCCGAAGTACGCAACCGCGGTGACGACCCTCTGCCAGGGCGCAACCTGGTAGTAGGAGGCCGCGTGCGTCAAGCCGCGTTCCTGCCAGCGCCGCCAGAGCTCGAGGCCGACGAAGAGGACGATGATGATCAGGATCGGGTTCGGCGCGATGAACAGCAGCCCGACCAGCGCGACGAAGCCGAAGAGCCAGAGCACCGGATGAACGGCGGCGACGATACGGCCGCCGTCCAGCGGGACGACGGGCAGCAGGTTGAAGAGGTTGAGGAAGAAGCCGGTGAAGCCGAGCGCCCGGAGGAGATCCGAGTCCATCTGCACGCCGAGGAGCCAGACGAACGCCGCACCGAGTGAACCGACGATCGGCCCCGCGATCGCGATCTGCGCCTCCCGCCAGGCGTTCTGCGGATTCTCTTTCAGCAGGATCGCGGCGCCGAGGAACGGGATGAACATCGGCGCGCCGACGTTGAGCCCCTGACGCCGGGCTTCGACGTAGTGACCGAGCTCGTGCACGAAGAGCAGCAGGATGAAGCCGACCGCGAACTTCCACCCCCAGAGCCACGCATACGCAGCGAGTGACACGAGCATCGACGCCGATGTCGTGAAGATCTTGAACTTGAAGATCGCCGCGAGGACGAACTTGAACTTCCAGAGCGCGAGGCCGAGGAAGATGAAGGGAGCCGCCAGCTTCCGCAGGATCGGGAAGCGAGGCTCGGGCTTGACTGGGCCCCAGTCGGTCGCTTCGTACGGCTCGTAGCGCGGGTCCGGCCCGTACTCGAGCTCGGTGGCGCGCTCGCGCCTCTCGTGCTCGGGAGTCAGCTGGCTCACCGGCCCATCGTAGCTCCGGCCCTCTGTGCCGAAATCGCGCCGAATGTGCGCCAGATCAGCGAAAACCGCCCAGCCTGAGCGCCGCGGCGGCTAGACCGGGGAGAACGCAATCGATCCCGAGGAGGACACGTGTACAGACGTTCAGCGCTCGTCGTGCTACTCGTCGCCGGGCTAGTCGTCGCACTGACCGGTGCGATCGCCGCAACGGCCGGCGTGGGGAGCGCGCCGGAGGTGAAGAGGAAACCGAAGCCGAAGCTCATCCGTGGGCCTCGCGGCCCGCGCGGTCTGCGCGGCCCGATCGGGCCCCGTGGGGTTCCCGGGCACGCGGGGCCGCCGGGTGCTCAGGGCCCGGTCGGGCCGCCGGGTCCCCAGGGGCCGCCCGGGGAACCGGGAGCGCCCGGTCCTGCAGGGCCGGCAGGGCCGCCGGGGCCGGCGGCAGCGCGAATCTCGTTCGACGTGCCCGCCGGCACCGCCGAGACGCAGATCCTGACCCTGGGCGGCCTCGTCCTGAAAGGCGCGTGTAGTGCAACCGGCGACCTCGCGCTGGAAGCCGCTTCGACGACGAACAACGCGAGAGCACGCGCCTCGATCGTCGGCGCCGGAACCCCTGACACGGTCGCCTACGACGAGGACGACGACCTCGACACGACCGACGGCTTCGACTTCGTCGGCGCAGACGACGATGACGCCGTCGGCACGCTCGTCTACCGAGCGCCGACCGGCTCGACCGTCGTGACCGTCGACCTCCTGGTCGAGCAGTACTCGGTCGGCGGGGCTGCCCGCTGCCTGATCGCGGGCGTGGGGGTGGTCGCCGGGTAGCGGTTAGGGATAGGGAAGGTCGACGGGACGGCCGTCAGCCTCGACGACGGGCTCGGAGAAGATGCAGTCCACGTGGATTGTGGCCTCGTTGTCGCCGCCGTACGAGCCGGTGTTCCGTCCGATCGCGACGTGTGCGGTGTGCGCCGCCTTCTCGTCGAGCATCGTGTGGCCGCGCGGGGAGAGCCCGGGGTGCAGGCCGATCCCTAGCTCGGCGATCACGTCGGCGCCTTCGCCGGCGTCGGCGACGAGCTCGCGGAGCATCTGGGCCGCCCGGCCGCCTTCGATGGAGGTCACCCGGCCGCCGGCAAAGCGCAGCGTGACCGGCTCGTCGACGAGGCCCTCGACGGTGTACGGGACTGTCAAGTCGGCGACGAGCACGCCGTCGGCGCCGTCCTTGAGCGGCGCGACGAACACCTCGCCGCCGGGGAAGTTGGCGCCCCAGCCGGCCTCGAGCGGCAGAGCGTCGCTAAGCCACGGGCGTCCCTCGACGCGCAGCGTCAGGTCGGTCCCGGCGCGTCCGCGGACGCGGACCTCCCTCGTGCCGTCGAGGGCATCCAGCAGCCGGCGCGCGGGGTCCTCGAGCTTGGGCTGAGGCTGGGAGAGCTCGCCTTCCAGCAGCTCAGGGGTGATCAGCGCGAGGTAGATCTGGCGGCCGCCGTGGCCGGTCATGGTCTCGAGCACCTCGAAGCGCGCAGCGGCCTCGTCTCCGCGCGGCGCCTGAGAGAGGAAGAAGCAGAGCGAGGCCTCACTCGCGCCGTCGATCACTCCGGGAGGAGCGTGCTCGAATGGCCGATTCGACCCGGCCCAGAGTTCCAGCCGCGGCTGCCCGCCTGCTTGCTTGACGGCGTCAGCAAGTTGTGAGCCCTGCACGACGAGCGGCTCGTCCACCATCACGAGCACCTGCTCGCCGGGCCGGAGCCGTCCGGCCTCGATCAGATTGCGGCACCAGCCGGGCGTCTCGTCAGCCATGCGCGCATCCTCGCACGGACCTTCGCGACGTCGGCTGCCGTGCGCCTCTTGACACTCGAAGAACTGTCCCTAATACTCCGGCCGCGTCGGGGGTTGATGCTTTTCAAGTGGTATTCCGGAACCGCGCTGGACGGGACCTAGTCCGGCACGGCTCGGGAAGAAACTCCTGCCTAAGGCAGGACGGCTGCGGGACCGACTTTCCCGCATTCCACGAAAGGAGGACAGCATGAAGGCTGTCATCGCGGCCGGAATCGTGGCTGCTCTGATCGCGACGGCGAGCGCCACCGCAGCGCTCGTCGTGACGAGCAAGAACATCAAGAACGGCACCATCCAGCTCGTCGACATCAGCTCGAAGGCGAAGAACGCCCTGAAGGGGCAGCGCGGTCGGCGTGGGCCGGCCGGTCCGAGAGGCATTGCCGGCCCTCAGGGTCCGCAGGGGCCCGCCGGGGCCAAGGGCGACAAAGGCGACAAGGGCGACAAGGGCGAGCCAGGACCTCCCGGAACACCGGCACCGAAGCTCCTCAACCTGAGCGGTGACTTCGAGGGAACCAACGCCAGCGTCGCGACGACCCTCGACGGGGTGCAGTTCGGCCCGTACGCGAGCGGTGGCGCGATGGGTGGCTCGGTGTTTTACGGCGGGGCGAATGACCTGACGCTTGGTGACCTCGATCAGTTGTCGTACACGGTCATGTACTCGACGGCGGCGGCGGTCGCGCCGATCGCGTCGCCGTACCTCCGCGTGTTCTTGAATGAACCCGTGGATAGCGACCCGGACAACGACGTGTCGGTCATCTTCGACCCGTCGGAGTGCGCGACGGCAGAGCCCGCCGAAAACGTGTTCCACACGTTCGAGGTCACAACCGGCGAGGTCAGGTACAACGACGATAGCTGCGACGGGATCCCGCCCGACCAACAGCCATGGGCGGATGTCGTTGCCGCACACGGCGACGAGGTCATCAGCGGCATCTTCGTCACGACCGGGTTCTCGGGCGGCACCGAGGTGTCGGCCCTGCTCCGAACGCTGGGAGTGAACGGCGAAGAGTTCACTTTCGGCCTCTAAGGGAGGGAACGACGCTCTCGGACGCAGCACGCGAGAACTCAAGGAAGCGGCTCGATCCCTGACGGGTCCTCGAACGTGAGGGCCCGTCCGGGACGAGGCTCGTTTGGCTGCGTTTAACGGAACCCACTGGGGCGATCGTTGACCAGTCCGGTGGCACCACGCTGGCTCTGAACCAAACGGGTCGGTACTGGGTCGACTTCGGAAAGCGACATCACTCGAAAGCTCGTCATGGTGTCGGTCCGCGACTTCTCCGGGCATGCACACGCGATCCACTGCGCAGGTCCCAGCGGTGCAATTGGAGGCTGCTTTGGCCCGACAGAGGATTCGGATCACGTGTATGTCCAGACAACGGACGCCACCGGCGCCGCCGCGAACCGGGACTTCTACATCGTCGTCATGGGGCCAGACGGCGCGGGCACGACTGCACTTGGGATGAACCCAGAGTCGAAGCTCAGCGGCGGACTGGCCACGCCCAACTCGGCCACAGAGACGGCGACATCCGAGCTGACTTGGGTCAGGTCCTGCAGAGCAATATGCGCGGGACCTCACCTCGGTCCGGAGGCTCAAGCCGGAAGAAAAACGACCGTCGTCCCTCTAGCTCACAGTGCGTTGGATTACCGGGGCACAGGTCAAGAACGGGTCGGAAGAGTTCCCCGCGTAGCTCACGAGCCTCGACCGATCCATTCCTCGCCGCCCTCGTAGAGCTCCTTCTTCCAGAGCGGGACGTGCTCCTTCAGCTCGTCGATGACGTCGCGGCACGCGGATAGCGCGTCGTGCCGGTGCGGAGCAGAGACGGCAATCGCCACAGAGACGTCGCCGATCCCGCAGCGGCCAACCCGATGGGTGACCGCCACCTCGCACAGCTCGTAGCGCGACTTCACGCCCTCGGCGATCTCGGCCATCACCTTCTCGGCCATGCCCGAGTAGGCCTCGTACTCCAGCGCGATCACTGTCCGGCCCCGTGACTGCCGGCGCACGGTTCCCTCGAAGGTCGCGATTGCGCCGGCCTGTTCGTCCTCGACCTCCGCGATCACGGCACCGAGATCGATCGGCCCCTCGACCAAGCGAAAGGCGCCTCCGGAGACCGGCGGGATCACGGCAACCTCGTCGCCCTCACCGAGCTCTCGCTCTCGCTCGGCGTACTCCTGGTTCACGGCGTAGAGCAGTCCCGCCGGCTCGTCGCCCAATTCGAGCGCCGCCCAGACGTCGCCGACACGGTCGCCGGCGACCTCAACCTCCCGCTCACCCCAACCCGCGCGCTCGCGCAGTCCTGCGAACAGGCGGACGCGAACCCTCACGCGTACACGCGCACGACGGACCCGTACCCCCACCGTTCGCGGAGCGACGAGGCGATCCAGATCGGGATCCGCACGCAGCCGTGGCTCGCGGGCCACGGCGGCACCTCCGGATACCCGTGAATTGCGAAACCTCGCAGGAAGTACATGGGGTGGTAGAGCACCCAGTCCCAGCCGAAGACCTCGCGGTAAACGCGCCACGTTCCGACCGGAGTGTTTCCGGTCGCGCCGGTCGAGGCGTGGATGACGCGCTCGACCCTCCCGCCCCGTACCTCCATCACGATCTGGCGCGACTTGTCGACCTCGAGGTAGTCGCCGCGCGCGACGCGGGGACGCGGCGCCGATGACCGCCACAGCGCGCGCCACTCGGCCGCGCCGACCCGACCGGTGCGCGCGAGCCCGTGCACCTTCTGGAACGCGAGCACCGCTTCGTAGGTGCGGTAGCCGAAACCCGCATCGACGCCGGGCAGCGCGAAGCGGAGCGCCGCGAGGCGCTGCTTGAAGGCGAGCACCGAAGGCCCGTGCGAGCCCATGCTCAGGTTTGGATAGGCCAACCGAATGCGCACGCGCCGCCACGCCGGGACATAGCCACGCGAGGGCCGCAGTGTGACTCGACCCGTCACGTTCGGGCCCCACGTGGCAGGAACCCGAACGCGGAAGCGCCCGTTCGCCCCGACGCGAACCGGAACCCGCCGGGCGCCTGAACGCAGGAACACCCGCCCGGATCGCGCCGGCAACAACCGACCCACGACAACGATGCGATGGCCGATCCGGCGCGCGCCGACGATGCGGCTCCGCAGCCGCGGCTTCACTCGCAGCACGAGCGCCGCCGAGTCACCGAGGACGCTCCTCGCGACGAATCGCCCGGCGCGCCGAGCCCGCACGTCGAAGAGGAACGCACCGCCGCTCGCAACCGTCGAGGCGACCACGACGCCGTCCCGGAGCAGCGTGACCGGTTGCGGGCCCGACGTCGCCAGCGTCCCCTTGAAGCGCACCGCGTCGTCGTACCGTGCAACGCGGTGGTCGGAAGACAAGGTGATCTGCGCGCCCCAGGCAGGCGTCGCCGGAACAAGGGTCCCGACGACCACCGCCCACACAACCGCGCGTCGCATCACCACCCAGTTATAGGGACGGACGTACGATTCCTGCGTGGCGACCGCCGAGGACAAGCGCGAGACCGACTCCGAAATCGAGGTCAAGCCGGTCTACACCCAGGAGGATGTCGAGGGGCTTGACCTCGAATCACCCGGTGAGTACCCGTTCACGCGAGGCCCGTACACGGACATGTACCGCGGCCGCCCTTGGACGATCCGACAGTACGCCGGCTTCGGGTCGGCCGAGGAGACGAACGCGCGCTTCCGCTATCTGCTCGACCGCGGCCAGACCGGGCTCTCGGTCGCGTTCGACCTTCCGACCCAGCTCGGCTACGACTCCGACGACCCGCGCGCAGTCGGCGAGGTCGGGCGGACCGGCGTCGCGATCGACTCGATCGCCGACATGGAGCTCCTCCTCGACGGGATCCCCCTCGGCGAGGTCTCCACCTCGATGACGATCAACGCACCTGCGGCGCTCCTGCTCCTGCTCTACGAGCTCGTCGCGGAGGAGCAGGGCGTCCCCGGTGGCCAGCTCCGAGGCACCGTCCAGAACGACGTGCTCAAGGAGTACTGCGCGCGGGGGAACTACATCTTCCCCCCGAAGCCGACGATGCGGATCACGACGGATCTCTTCGCGTACTGCCACGACCGGCTCCCGCGCTTCAACACGATCTCGATCTCCGGGTACCACATCCGGGAGGCGGGTGCGACTGCCGTCCAGGAGCTGGCCTTCACCCTCGCGAACGGGATTGCGTATGCGGACGCCGCCGTCGCTGCCGGGCTCTCACCGGACGAGTTCGGCGAGCGGCTCTCGTTCTTCTTCAACGCCCATAACCACTTCTTCCAGGAGATCGCGAAATTCCGCGCCGCGCGGCGTCTCTGGGCACGGATCATGCGCGACCGGTTCGGCGCGACGAACCCGCGCGCGCAGGCGCTCCGCTTCCACGCACAGACCGGCGGGTCGACGCTGACGGCGCAACAGCCGGAGAACAACATCGTCCGCGTTGCGATCCAGGCGCTTTCCGCCGTCGGCGGCGGCGCTCAGTCCATCCACACGAACGCGTTCGACGAGGCCCTGGCGCTGCCGACGGAGCGGTCGGCGAAGATCGCGCTCCGGACGCAGCAGATCCTCGCCCACGAGGCCGGCGGCACGGACACGGCCGATCCGTTCGGCGGCTCGTACTTCGTCGAGGCGCTGACGACGGAGCTCGAGGAGCGAGCCTGGGAGCTGATCGAGCGCATCGACGAGCTGGGCGGCGCCGTCGAGGCGATCGAGCAGGGCTTCGTGCAGCGCGAGATCGAGGATGCAGCCTTTCGCTATCAGCAGGCCGTCGAGCGCGGCGAGGCAGTCGTCGTCGGCGTCAACCGCTACGAGGAGCACGAAGCAGAGCCCATCGAGCTCCACCGCATCGACCCGGAGGCGGAGCGGCGCCAGCTCGAGCGGACCTCACACGTCCGGGCTGAGCGGGACCCGGCCACCGCCGGGCAGGCGCTGGAAGAGATCCGGCGCGTGGCGAGGACCGACGAGAACCTCCTCCCGCCGATGCGGGAGGCGCTCCGTGCGCGCTGCAGCGTCGGCGAGATCTGCAATGTCCTCCGCGAGGAGTTCGGGACGTACGACGCCCAGCAGAATTTAAGTTGACACTTACGTAAGGAAGTGCTTACATTGAGCCGTGGAGGCCGTCCTGAGAGCGATCGCCGCGCCGCACCGGCGCGGGATCCTCACCCTTGTCCGCGACGGCGAGCTCTCGGCGGGTGAGATCGCGGCGCACTTCGATGTCAGCAGGCCGGCGGTCTCCCAGCATCTGAACGTCCTCAAGGAGGCGGGGCTCGTGAACGAGCGACGCAACGGCACCAGGCGCCTCTACCGGGCGCGACCGGAAGGCCTCGTGCCGATCAAGGCGTTCCTCGAAGGGTTCTGGGACGACCGCCTCGAGGGACTCAAACGCGAAGCAGAGCGAGAGGAGAGGAAGACGCGTGGAAGCAACGACTGAGAGCACCGTCGTCCGGAGGGAGCTGACCATCGACGCGAGCCCCGAGACCGTGTGGGAGTTCCTCGTCGATCCCGAGAAGGCAACCCGCTGGATGGGCCTGAACGCCTCGCTCGATGCCAGGCCCGGAGGCCTCTACAGGGTGGAGGTCATCCCCGGCAACATCGCGCGCGGCGAGTTCGTGGAGCTCGATCCTCCGCGTCGGCTCGTCCATACCTGGGGCTGGGAGCCGGGCGGCATCAGCAAGTCGGTTCCGCCCGGGTCGAGCACGATCGAGATCGAGCTCGAGCCCGCCGGCGACGGGACGACGCTCCGATTCATGCATCGCGACCTGCCGAGCGACGAGGCGGTCCAGTCGCACGCCCACGGGTGGGACCACTACTTCGAGCGGCTTGCCGTCGCGGCGAGGGGCGGCGACCCGGGCGCCGACCCGTGGCTCACCGGCGACATGACCTAAGCCGACTTGAGACTCCGGGCGTGCCGGCGCAGGCGGGCGCGCCCGGCGCACTACAGTCGATCTGCGTGCGGATTCTGCTTGTCTCGCAGATGTATCCGGGGCCCGACGATCCCGATCTCGGTGTGTTCGTCCAGCAGCTGGAGCGTGAGCTCGAGCGGCGCGGGCACGAGCTCCAGCGAGCCGTGATCGACCGTCGCGCAGGCGGGAAAGCTCGCCACCTCGCGCTGGGCCGCGAGGCGCTCGCAGCGGCGCGGCGGTTTCGGCCTGACGTCGTCTACGCGCACTTTCTCGTGCCCGCGGGGCTCGTCGCGGCATTCGCCTCACGTGCGCCGCTCGTCGTCACCGCGCACGGTCAGGACGTCGCCAACATCGGCACGGTTCGCGGTGTCCGATCAGCGACGCGCTTCGTCGTCTCGCGGGCGGCGGCCGTGGTCGCCGTCTCCGAGTACCTCCGCCGTGAGCTCGAGACCAAGGTCCCCGGGGCGCGGGGGAAGGTCGAGGTCGTCGATAGCGGCGTCGATCTCGAGCGCTTCCGCGTCGAGCCCTCGCCCGACGGGCCGACGCGATTCCTCTGCGTTGGATCGCTGATCGACCGCAAGAACGTCGTCCGGCTCGCCGAGGCGTTCGCCCGACTCGGCGAGGGCACGTTGACGTTCGTCGGTGACGGGCCGCTCAGGAGTGAGCTCGAAGGCCGGCGCGGCGCGACGGTCGTCGGCAAGGTCTCCCACGCGGAGATGCCGGGCTGGTTCGCCCGCTCGCACGTTCTCTGTCAGCCGAGCCTGATCGAGCCCTTCGGCCTCGCCTTGCTCGAGGCGATGGCCTCCGGGCGGTCGGTCGTGGCCACGCGGGTCGGCGGCCCCCCGGAGTTCGTCACCGAGCAGGCGGGCGTCCTCGTCGATCCCGCCGACGAGGAAGACCTGGTCCGCGGCCTGGCCGCTGCCGCCGCGCTCCCGCGTCCGAACGCCGCGGCCCGCCGGGCGGCCGAGGCGCACGACATCAGGCGGCAGGCGGAGCGGGTGGAGGCGATCCTCCAGCGAGCCGCTCGAGATCGGCGAGGCGGCGCTCCACCAGCGGCCTGATCGACTCTTCGATACCTGCTTCCCGCGCGAGCTCGAGCGCCTGCTCGTACGAGCCGCGGACCTTGTCGGGAGACACGCCTTGCTTCAGCCTGTTGTCTCCGGTGACGAGGAGCTTCTGGATTTGCTCACGAACGTTGGATTCCATCGGAAGCTCGCCTAAAATTCCTTGGAAACGAGGTAAATTGTGATGGAATCTACCGTTCCCTTGGCCCAGTCTCCCGTGACCCAGCTTGCCGCACCGATTCGCCTCCTGATCGTGGACGATGAGCCCCTGTTCGTCGAGATGGTCGAAGCAATGCTGGGCGCGGAGGACGGGATCGAGATCGTCGGCACCGCCGCGGACGGCGGGGAGGGCGTGCGGCTCGCAGCCGAGCTCGACCCGGACGTGATCGTCATGGACATCAGCATGCCGGTAATGAACGGGATCGACGCGACGCGCGAGATCCGGCAGCACGACCCGGGCGCGTGCGTCCTGATCCTGACAGGCGGATCAACCGTCACCGAGATCGACGACGCCCGAACGGCGGGTGCCGGCGGCTACCTGACGAAGGACCGGATCGCGAGCGACCTCGTCGACGAGATCCGCGGCCTGGCCGAGCGCTAGACCGTTGCTACCCTGGGCGGCCGGATGCTGCTCGGGGTTCTCGTCTTCTGGCACTTCATCATCTCGCTGGCGCTGATCACGCTCGTGCTCATGCATTCCGGTCGCGAGGCCGGCCTGGGCGGGATGGGCTTCGTCCCGACCTCTCAGGGCGGCACGCACATCGTCGAGCGGAACCTGACGAGGCTGACGATCGTCGTCGCGACGATCTTCGCGGCGAACACGGTCCTGCTCTTCCGGCTCCTAGACTGACCCCGGCTACACTGACCAGCGCGCGCTGGTGGCGGAATTGGTAGACGCGCAAGGTTGAGGGCCTTGTGGGCTTTGCGGCCCGTGGAGGTTCAAGTCCTCTCCAGCGCATGGGCCCCGGCATGGGGCCTTCTTCTTGACGCCGTCCGGGCCGCTCGCTACCGTGATCGAACACATGTTCGCGGAAGGAGGCACGATGGTGACCGAACGTCAGCGTGCGATCCTCGATTACCTGCGGGGGTTCGTCGACGAGCACGGCTATCCGCCGACGGTGCGGGAGATCGGCGAGGCAGTCGGCCTCCGGTCGCCGTCGACCGTTCACGCGCACCTGGCCCAGCTCGAGCGAGCGGGCCTCCTGCGCCGGGACCCGACGAAGCCGCGTGCGCTCGAGCTCACCGACCGCAGACGCGAGTCAGAGCAGGCGCGCCCGGACGTGCACAAGCTGCCCCTGGTGGGCGAGATCGCGGCGGGTGGGCCCCTCCTCGCCGAGCAGAACGTCGAGGACTACCTCGGCGTGCCCGAGCCGCTCTCGCGCGGCGGCGAAGAGTTCCTGCTCCGTGTCAAGGGCGACTCGATGGTGAATGCCGGCATCCTCGAAGGCGACTTCGTGGTCGTCGAGCGCCGGCAGGATGCGCGCAACGGCGAGATCGTCGTCGCGCTCGCCGGGGACGACGAGTCGGCGGACGAGGCGACGGTCAAGCGCTTCTTCCGCGAGGACGGCCGGATCCGGCTCCAGCCCGAGAACGATGCGCTCGAGCCGATCTATGCCGACCACGTCCAGATCCTCGGCAGGGTGATCGGGGTGTTCCGCTCGCTGGCATGACCGAGATCCACGCCCTCAACCGCACGCTCGACCAGGAGCTGCTCGCGCTCATGCGCGGCGCCAGCCTCGAGTGTCTCGTCTGCGGCGAGTTCGTCCTCCACCGGCACGGCGATGTCGAATGCCCGGAATGCGGCCTCCTGATCCGTGACCGAAACTCGGAACAACCCGGGCTACAATTGGGACTGCAGGCCGGGTGACCGCGGGCCGGCGTAAGCCGGTCCGAGGAAAGTCCGGACACCACAGGGCAGGACGCTGGGGAAACCCCAGGCGGCGAAAGCCGACGGAAAGTGGCACAGAAAGGAGACCGCCAGCGGCGATTCTCGCGAGACGCCGAAGGTAAGGGTGAAAAGGTGGGGTAAGAGCCCACCAGCGTCGCGGTGACGCGACGGCTTCCAAACCCCGTCCGGTGCAAGGCGAAGCAGGCTCCGTCGACGCGGCCCGCCGAGGAGCCGGGTGCGCTGCTCGAGCCGTCGGGCAACCGGCGGCCTAGAGAGATGGTCACCCCCGACAGAATCCGGCTTACAGGTCTGCTACGGAAAAAGCCCTGGTAACGGGGCTTTTTCTATGCTTCGCAGTCTTCGTCAGACACTCTCGCGCTTCTGAGCGAGTTGGATCGGATTGCCGTCCGGGTCTGCCACCCACGTTGTGCGACGCCGGGGAGCGGGCCGAGCCCGACTCCCCGTCGCCGCTGCCTGATGCTTAGAACCCGCAGTTCGGGTTTGGCGCGTCGAGCTCGCCTCGGAAGGCGCCTCCTCTCGGAGCGATGATGACGCTGACGTCTTGGGCGGGCTGGCCGGATTCGTTGCGGACCATGTGCCCGCGCGCGTCGTCGACGAAGCCGCCGGGTGCCGTGACGGTGTGCGGCGTGCACGTCGGATCGTCGTAGAGGTAGTACGTGAGCGTGCCCTGCGTGACCGTGATGAAGACAGGGCCTGGATGGTTGTGCCACCCCGTGTGCGAGCCAACGGCATAGTCGTGTCGTCGGACGACGACGTCGACGTCTGACTTCGCCTTGACCTTGAAGTCGACGGGCGACTCGGGCACGGACTTCACCTTGAAGTCGTCGTACACGCCACGTGCAAGCAGCGTTGGGGTCACGCCCGACGCCGGTGACGCCACTGTGATTCCGACAAAGGTGGCAAAGCCGACGAGCGTGATCGCCACTGCCGCCGTCGTGACGAAGAAGCCGTATCGCTTCATCTTTCCTCCTTTTCAGCTTCGATTGGACGCTGGCCTCGCGAGGGACCGACCGGCGCTTCCTCGTCGAGCTCTGCCCGAAAGGCCAGAAGCAGTGCGTCGTCGCGCGACAGCGCCATTCCGTGCGTCGCCCTGGCGTGTCGCTGAACCTCGGCGACGAGCTGTTCCTCGTCATGACCAGAGGCCTCGAACCCGCAGTCGCACTGAAGCGTCTTTTTCAGGACCATCCAGGCGAGGGTAGGAAAACTTCGCTAAATCTGGTCAAAATGCAAGCAAAACTCCTCTCAGGAGACTGCGGCTGAAGATTTTCCTCACTGGCCGCGTCCGGTTCGAGAACGACGGCGCGGTGATCGACGAAGCACGTTTTCCGGGCCGCCAAGGGCGGCTCCTGTTCGCCTACCTCGTGGCCGAGCAGGGCAGGCCGGTGCCGCGGGACGAGCTCGCGGACGCGATTTGGGGCGTTGCGCCGCCCGCGACGTGGGAGAAGGTGCTCAGTGTCGTCGTGAGCAAGCTCCGCAGCCTCCTCGCGGAGCACGGGGTTGCCGGTCCAGGCGTTCTCACGGGCGCCTTCGGCTGCTACCGGCTCGAGCTGCCCGAGGGAAGCTGGGTCGACGTCATTGCCGCGGCAGCTGCAGCTCAGGAGGCGGAATCGGCGCTTCAGGCCGGCGACCTGGAACGCGCCGAGGACACGGCCTCGCTCGCGGCCTCGTTGACACGGCAGCCGTTTCTGCCCGGCGAGGAAGGCGCGTGGGTCGGGGAGAAGCGGCGTGAACTGACGGCCGTTCGCGGTCAGGCGTTAGCCACGCTCGCCGACGTGCGCCTCCGCTCCGGTAATGGAGCAGAGGCGGCGAAGTGGGCCGAGCAGACGATCGCGCTCGCGCCGTTGCGCGAAACGGGGTATCGACGCTTGATGGAGGCGCACGCCGCCGCCGGGAATCGGGCGGAGGCGCTCAGCGTGTACGAGCAGTGCCGAAGGCTTCTCGCCGACGAGCTTGGGGCCTACCCGTCGCCAGAGACCGAGTCGATCTACCGTGAGCTCCTCGAACTGCCGGCCGCGCCGCGCGCAAGCGCTGTGCGGGTAGCCGCGCCCCCTCCACCGCCTCCGTCGCAGATAACGACTCGGCGCATGGGGAGGAGAGTCCTTTTTGTCATCGGCGGTCTGCTCGTCGCTGCAATCGCGGCGGTCGCGGCCGTTCAGCTCGGCGAAGGTCGCGGTGCGGCTCTCGCGACGCTCCGGACTATCGAGTCAGCCCGGTGCTCCGCGCTCCACCATGCAGGCGCAGGATCCCCGCAGCTCCTGATCGCCGTCGATCTACCGCTCCAGCCTGGCGCGCTCGAAACGACAACGCCGATGGTCGATGCGATCACGCTGCAGCTGGAGCGCCGCCAGTACCTGGCCGGCGCGTATCGCGTCGGTCTCCAGGTCTGCGACGACGCGACACCACGCGGCGTCCTCTTCGACGAGCGCGTGTGCAGTGCCAACGCGCGCGAGTATGTCGACAATCCGAGCGTGATCGGCGTCATCGGGCCGCTCACCTCGGGCTGCGCGAGGCGGCAGATTCCGATCCTCAACCGCGCCCGAGGGGCCCCCGTTTCCATGGTCAGCCCGTCGGCGACCGTCGTCGCCCTGACACGGCCGGTGTCTTCGCCGGCGTCGACCGAGCTCGGTGCCCTCTACCCCACCGGAGAGCGCAACTTCGCGCGCGTCACCCCAGCCGACGACGTGCAACCGGCCGCGAGCGCGCTGGTCGCCCGGAGGCTCGGCGTCAAGCGGGTGTACGCGCTTGACGCCGGTCATCAGCACAGCGCGTTGTTTGTCGACGACTTCGTCAGTGCGGCGCGCAGGCTCGACGTTTCGGTTGTGGGTCGTGGCTCGTGGGTTCCCGGGGAGCGAAGCGACGCCGCGGTTGCGGCGGCCATAGCGCGGACGGGCGCCGACGGCGTCTTCCTCGGAATCGAGTCGTTCCCTGCCAGCGTCAGACTGTTGACCGAGCTTCGCGCGCGTCTCGGCTCCAGGGTCCAGCTGATGGCCCCCGAGGTCTTCGATCCCAAGACGGCACTGCTCGCGGGTGCAGCCGCCGAGGGTATGACCATCACCCAGCCCGGGCCGTCGAAAAGCGACTTGACCGAGAAGGGAAAGCTGTTCGCCACGTCGTTCACCGAGAAGTTCGGCGCGGAGCCGAGTCGCTACGCCTTGGCCGCTGCTCAGGCGACCGACGTCATGCTCGACGCGATCGCCAGCTCCGACGGATCGCGCGCTTCCGTGACGCGCAATCTCTTCAAGACCAGGGTTTCGAACGGGATACTCGGCAGCTTCTGGATCACGCCCACGGGTGACACGACGCTCAACACCGTCGCGGTCTACCGCATCATCGGCGGCAAGGTGACGACGTTCGCGACCGTCCGCGTTCCCGACGCTCTCCTCGCCCCAGACTGACGCCTGCGGAGCTCGCCGCCGCGGATTCCGGGCTGGACGTGCCCCGAGCGGAGTACCCGTCTTCGTGAAGCACTGACGTCAGCTCGTCCATGTCGTCTCGCTCGAATGCGTTCACGTAGCGGGCGAGGAGCTTCGCGCTTGCCCCGTCGAGGCTCGCCGGCGCCAGGGTCGTCGCTGACCGAAGCGTTGCCCGGGCGCGTTGCAGGGCGCTGTTCACGGAGGGGACGCTCGTTCCAAAGAGCTCGGCGACTTCATCCGCCCGCCAGCGCAGCACCTCGCGCAAGATCAGCACCGCGCGCTGCTTCGGCGGCAGGTGCTGGACCGCGGCGACGAACGCAAGCCGCACGTCCTCGCGGGCGAGGACCGCCTGCTCGGCGCTCTCGGCCGCGAGCGCATCGACAGATTCGACCGGCCGAGCCAGGCGCTTCCTCGCCGCGAGGAGGTCGAGACAGACGTTCGTGGCGATGCGGCGGAGCCACGAGCGGAGTGACGCCCTGCCCTCGAAGGACTCCCCTCCGCGCCAGGCGCGGATGAAGGTCTCCTGGACGGCGTCCTCCGCCTCGCCCGCTCCGAGCATCCGCCGGCAGAGCGCGGTCAGCTCGACCCGGTGGTGCTCGAAGCGGGCAGGTTCGATCAACGTGCTCTCTCGTCGTGCTGGATCGCGGTCTGACCGGTCCTGAAGATCGACCAGACGACGACTGCGAGGAGGAAGGCGACGGCCCAGATCAGCGCGACGGCGACGATTGCTCCGGGCCAGCTCAGGGCTGCGATGGTCATGACGGCTCCTTGGTTTGAGTGCCATTCCCGAATGCCGTTCATGACTAGAACAGCGTTCGTGGAACAGTGTTCTAGCAGATCCGCTTCCGAAAAGCAAACGGCGTTCGTTGCTAGTACAGTGTTCGAGAGATGAACCGACCTGAGACCCCTGCCGTCCCGCCCCCGCCCTGGCAGCGCACGCCCACCCGCGCCGCAAGGCGCCGCGGCGACCCGATCACGGCCGAGACGATCGTCGCCGCCGCGCTCAAAGTCCTCGATGCGGAGGGGCTCGACGCGTTGAGCATGCGCCGCGTCGCCGACGAGCTCGGGACGGGCGCCGCCTCGCTCTACTGGCACGTCGGCAGCAAGGACGGCCTGCTCGACCTCCTCTTCGACCATGTGATCGGCGAGTTGGAGGTCCCCGATCCCGAGCCGGACCGCTGGCAGGAACAGCTCAAGGAGGTCGCCCGGGTGATGCGGGCGACGATCCTGCGCCACCGCGACATCGTCCGCATCTCGATCGGGCGCATCCCGATGGGCCCGAACGCGCTGAGCTTCTCGGAACGGGTGCTCGCGATCCTTCGGTCCGGCGGGGTGCCGGACGAGCTCGCCGTGCTCGGCGAGCACCTCCTCTTCTCGGTCGTGAACGGGTTCACGATGGACGAGACCGGCGAGGGCGGAGAACCGCGGCCGGACCAGCCCCCGCTCGACGAGGCGGCGCGGATGGTGCGCGACTACATCGCGTCACTTCCGGTCGATCGCTTCCCCAACCTCGTCGCAGTCGCCGACTACCACGCGATCACCGATCCCGACCTACGGTTCGACCTGCTCCTCGACATCTACGTCGAGGGGCTGGCCAAGCGCGCAAGCGACCGATGAGTTCCGGCGCCGCGCGGCGTCTAACAGACCATGCAGGACCTGACTATCACCGCTGCGATCAGTGAGCTCCGCGCCGAGCTCGACGGTCGAGTGATCACGCCGAACGACGCCGGCTACGACGAGGGGCGCGCCGTCTTCTACGGCAGCGTCGACCGCAGGCCGGCCGCGATCGTCCGTCCGACTGACGTCGTCTCGGTTGCGCGCGTCGTGACGTTCGCCCGCGACACCGGCATGGAGCTCGCCGTGCGAAGCGGCGGCCACAGCCTCGCCGGACACAGCACCTCGGAAGGCGGGATCGTCCTCGACCTCGCCGACATGAAGGCGCTGGAGATCGATGCCGAGAATCGCACCGCGTGGGCGCAGACTGGGCTCACGGCGGCCGAGTACACCGCTGCCGCGGCCGAGCACGGCCTCGCAACCGGGTTCGGCGACACCGGCTCCGTCGGGATCGGAGGGCTCACGCTCGGCGGCGGCGTCGGCTTCCTCGTCCGGAAGCACGGCCTCACGATCGACAACCTGCTCGCCGCGGAGCTTGTCACCGCCGACGCCGAGCTGCTGCAGGTGGACGCCGACTCACACTCGGACCTGTTCTGGGCGATCCGCGGCGGCGGCGGCAACTTCGGCGTCGCCACGCGCTTCCAGTTCCGGCTCCATCCGATCGAGACGATCGTGGGCGGCATGCTGATCCTCCCGGCGACACCGGAAACCATCGCCACGTTCGTCGCCGAGGCCGAGGCCGCGGCCGAGGAGCTGTCGGCGATCGCGAACATCATGGTCGCGCCGCCGATGCCGTTCCTCCCGACGGAGGCGCACGGCAAGCCCGTCGTGATGGCGCTCATGTGCTACGCCGGCGACGTCGAGGCCGGCGAGCGCGCGTACGCGCCGTTCCGGAGGCTCGAGCCGATCGCCGACATGGTCCGTCCGATGCCCTACCCGGAGATCTACACGCTGTTCGGCGAGGAGGCTGAAGGCCCGGGCCCGGCCCAGGAGGTGGCCCGGTCGTTCTACGTCGAAGCGGTCGACCGCGACACGGGTGAGGCGATCCTCCACCACCTCCAGGCCTCGACCGCGCCGATGGCCGTGGCGCAGCTTCGAGTGCTGGGCGGGGCGATGGCCCGCGTGCCGGCGGAGGACACCGCGTACCCGCACCGCAGCCGACGGGTCATGGTCGCCCTCGGCGCGGTCTACGAGCGAGCCGAAGAGAGCCCGCAGCACGAGGCGTGGGTCACCGACTTCGCCGCCGCGTTGAGCCAGGGCCCCGGCGTCTACGTCAACTTCCTCGGGGACGAGGGAGAGGCGCGGGTCCGCGAGGCCTATCCGGGACCGACCTGGGACCGCCTCGTCAAGGTCAAGGCGCGTTACGACCCCACGAACCTCTTCCGGCTCAACCAGAACATCGCGCCGGCGTAAGCCCTAGTGACCTGAGATCGCGTGGGGGACGTACGGCTCCTCGAGCCGCTCGATCTCAGCTGCGCTCAGGGATAGCTCCTCGGCGGCGATCGCTTCCTCGAGGTGCTGGGCCTTCGTCGCCCCCACGATCGGCGCCGTCACGCCGGGCTTGTGCAACAGCCAGGCGAGCGCGATCTGGGCGCTCGACACGCCGCGCGCTGTCGCAACCTCGCCGGCGCGGTCGACGACGGCGAAGTCGACCTCCGGCGTGTAGAGGCTCTCGCCGAACGGGTCGGTCTTGGCGCGAGTCGTCAACTGTTCGCCTTCGCGGGTGCGGGTACCGGCGAGTAGTCCTCGTGCCAGCGGGCTCCAGGCAGCACGCCGACTCCCTGGTCGAGGCATTGCGGGATCATCTCGCGCTCCTCTTCGCGGTAGACGAGGTTGTAGTGGTTCTGCATCGAGACGAACCGCGTCTTCCCGACCGACTGTGCTGTCGCGAACTGCCAGGCGTACATGCTGTTCGCCCCGATGTAGCGTGCCTTGCCCGCCTTCACGACGTCGTGGAGCGCCTCCATCGTCTCCTCGATCGGCGTCCGCGGGTCCCAGCCACGTACTCGTCGCGCATGCCGAAGAGCTTCTGGAGGACGCGGCCGGTGACGATCTCGCTCTGGCCGCCGTTGTAGGCGTCAGGCCGTGTCGAAGAACGTGATGCCGCCTTCGACGGCGCGCCTGACAATCGGCTCGGCGTCGGCCTCGTCCAGTGCCCACGGACGGCTCTCGTGCTTGCCGTAGCTCATCATCCCGAGGCAGATGCGCGAAACGCGCAGCCCGGTCGGCCCGAGGTTCACGTGGTCCACGGCGTCGTACGCTACGCCGTCAGCGCATGCTCGCGGCCGAGGACGTCGAGCAGCTGCTCTCGGCTCGCGTTGCCGCCGCTGAGGATCAACGCCACTCGCGTCCCCGCGAGCTTTTCCCGCCGCCGCAGGGCGGCCGCCAGCGGCGCCGCGCCGGCCGCCTCCACCAGGTTCCGCGTCGCCTGGATCATCAGCGCCTGGGCCTCGCGGATCTCGTCGTCGCTGACGAGCACGAAGTCGTCGAGCCACCTCCAGAGGATCGACATCGGAAGCTCGAACGTCGTCCGCGTTGCCAGACCCTCGGCGAACGTCTCCATCCGATCCTCGACGAGGCGCCGCTCCTTCCAGGCACGGAATGCTGTCGGCGCAGCCTCCGACTGGACCCCGATCACCCTGATCGCCGGATTTACCGCCTTGGCGACGATGCACACGCCGGCTGCGCCGCTTCCGCCTCCGATCGGGACGATGATCGCGTCGACCTCGGGCTCGTCCTCGACGATCTCGAGCGTCTCCGTGGCAACGCCGGCAATGAGGAGCGGCTCGTTTCCAGAATGCACGTACCGGTATCCGTGCTCCTCCGCGAGCCGCTCGCAGTGTTCACGTGCGTCGTCGAAGTCCCGCCCGTGGAAGACGAGCTCGGCGCCCAGCCCCCGCATCGCAGCGACCTTGACCGGGTTGGCGTTCTCGGGGACGCAGATCGTCGCCCGCACTCCGAAGCGTCCGGCGGCAAAGGCGATCGACTGACCGTGGTTCCCGGTCGACGCGGCGATGACGCCGCGCTCGCGCTCCTCCGGGCTGAGCTGCGAGACCACGTTGACGCCACCCCGGACCTTGAAGGCGCCCGTCGGCTGATGGTTCTCGTGCTTGACGAAGACGGCGGCGCCGATCAGCTCGTCCAACGCCGCATAGGCGAAGAGCGGCGTGGGGCGGAGATGCGGCGAGATGCGGCGCCGCGCGTCGAGCACGTCTGCGAGCGTCGGCACCTGCCACTGCATCCCGCTCGACCGTAGCGGAACTCCGATCGATGATTGGTGCATGCCATACGCGACGAATCCTCTGGACGGCGTCCGCACCTACTTCGAGGACGCTGGAGGCAGTGCGCCGGCTGTCCTGCTGTACACAGGCTTCGCGGACCCGCTCGAGGTCCCGAAAGCGTCGGCACTCGCCCGGGCGCTGAGTGATGACTTTCGCCTGGTCTTCGCAGATCACCGTGGTCAGGGCCGCAGCGACAAACCACTGGCCGCCGAGAGCTACGCCTTGGCCACGCGGGTTGGGGACGCCGTCGCGGTCCTCGACACGCTCGACCTCGACCGAGCCCACTTCCTGGGCTCATCGTGGGGAGCCCGGTTGGGCTTCGCGTTCGGCGAGCACGCGCCCGAGCGCGTCCTGTCCCTCGTCTTGTGTGGCAACCAGCCCTACGCCTGGGACCTCGGTTCGCCGGCTGCCCAGACCGTCGCGGCTGCGATCGCTGCGTCTCGACGGCACGGAATGACCGGGTTCGTCGAGGCGTTCGAGTCGGGACTCGACTTTCGGTACCCCGAACCCGACCGGACGTGGGTGCTGGAGACGAACGATCCTGCCGCACTCGAGGCAGCCTGGCGATCCGTCGCGGCCGAAGGCCCGATTTCGCAGGATCTCGGCAGGTGGCGGGTGCCATGTCTGATCTGCGCGGGAGAGGCAGACGAGATGCACGATGACGCCGCGAGGGCTGCTCGTGAGATCCCCGGCGCGACGTTCGTCTCACTGGCCGGCCACTCTCACATCTCGGCGTTCTACGAGGCGGACGCCGCCTTGTTGCCCCACATCCTCGAGCTGCTGCGCTCGACGACACCCGAGCGGTGAGCTCCGACTACGGAGTCACTTGTATCCGCTGGTCCCGGCTCGCCGCCGGATCGAGGATCGAGTGCTCCGACACGGTCGCTCGATAGAGCCGAAGGTGAGATGGCGAAACGACCTGGTCGCGCGTCCATGCCTCCGCTCCCTGCGCCTCGGATCTGCGGGAGAAGATCTCGATGCCGCGGTCGAGGTCCTCGCCCGAGGGCTGATCCGCGACGGCCGACATGTAGACGCCCTGCCCGGATCCGACGGCGACGGTCGAGTCGAAGATCACGATGGCGAGCTCCGGACGGGCGGCGAGGTTGCGCGAGTGCCTTGCCTCCGGCGAAGAGACCCAGAAGAGCTCCCGGTATTCCTCCGGCGCGTACCACACCGGCGACGCCCACGGTAGACCGATCTCGTCGGCGGTCGCGAGCACCATGTAGTCGTTCGAGTCGATGATCGTCCGCGCGATCGCCGCGAGGTCCGACTGAGCCGTCATTGGAGTGCGAACGAGCCGTACTCGGGCCGGCCGGCCGCTTCGTAGGTGTTCATGGCGACGCCGGTGCTGGAGGTCTCCGAGGCGACGAGCTTCAGGTTCGTCGGCAGCGTGCCGCCGGCGAACAGCCGCTTGCCGGTCCCGAGCGCCACCGGGAAGAACCAGAGGCAGTACTCGTCGATCAGGTCGTGCTTCAGCAGCGTCTGGATGAGGTTCTGGCTGCCGGGCACCTGGATCTCGGTCCTCTCGTCCTTCAGCTTCGCAACCGCTTCGGCTACGTCGCCCTCGAGCAGCGTCGAGTTCTGCCAGTCGACGCCGTCGAGCGTCGTGGACGCGACGTACTTCTGGACGCTGTTCAGCTTCGCCGCCATCGGGTCGTCGTCACCGACGTTTGGCCAGTGCCCGGCGAAGATTTCGTACGTCTTTCGTCCCAGGAGTAGCGCGTCCGCCCGCCCCACCAACTCGTCCATGAACTCTCCCATCCGGTCGTCGCCCCAGAAGGGCACCGACCAGCCGCCGTGCTCGAAGCCGCCTTCGGTGTCCTCTTCGGGCCCGCCGGGCCCCTGCATCACGCCGTCGAGCGTCAGGAAGGTTCCGACAACGAGCTTCCCCATCTCGATCTCCTCCTCTTCGGATGTCGCTCTACAGACATCCGGTCGACGGAAAACTCATCGCTCAGCGAGGCGGGCGCGGGCCGCACGGGCCGCGGCGAGCGGATGCATCGTTCGGGCGAGGAGCATGGCCGCCGCCAGGCCCACGGCGGTGTTCACCGCAGTGATCCCGACCTGCATGCTGATCGAGAACGACACCGCTGCGGCCGTCGAGATCACGCCCTGGAGCGCGTAGGTCGCGAGGACCTGCTGCGAGCCCGCGCCTCCGGGGACCGGGACGACGGTCGACAGGCCGTTCAGGACCACGACGAGCAACGCCGTCTCGAGCCCGGCGTCGATTCCGAAGGCCGCCAGCACGAGGTAGACGACGCCGATCCGGCACGCCCACCCTCCGAGCTGAAGCGGCAGGACGCTGCGAGCGTAGAGCAGCGGACTGCGAATGATCACGCACCCCTGCGCCGCCGAGGAGCCGAGCCGGAGGAGCACTGCGCGAGAACGCCGGGCCAGCAGGGCGAGACCGACCGCGCCGGCGACGACCGCTGCGATCGGGGCGAAGGGGATCCCGGGGAGCGACGGCAGCGTCGGCAGCACGCCGGTCGCCCAGAGCAGGACGATCAGCGAGGCTCCGAGAAGGGCGTCCATGACGACCAGAACCGTCAGCGAGCCGGCGATCGTCGGCACGCACGATCCGGGAAGCTGCGCGCGGGCCAGCGCGACCTTCGCGCCCTCGCCGCCGCGGGCCGGCAGGTATGCGTTCAGTGCCATCCCGGCTGCGTACGCGCAGCCGAGGGAGAAGGCTGGGATCCGCTGCTGCGGGTAGGCGGCCGCGAGCACGTTCCGCCACGCCAGGGCTCGGAAGCACACGGTTGCGAGCTGGAGCGCGAGGGCGAGCGCGAGGAAACGCCAGTCCAGGTCTTGCAGACGGTCAGCCGCCGCGGCCGTGTGGCCGCCGATCCCGTTCAGAAACGTCAGGTCGTCGGCCCCAGCGCGAGGGCGCGCGACATCGCCGCGGCGCGGTCTGTGATCAGGCCGGCGACACCGAGTCGGAGGAGCGCATGCGCACGCTCCGGCTCGTTCACCGGCCAGGCCATGATGACGTCGGCGATCTCGCCCAGTGCAGCCACAGTCCCTCTATCGGCCAGGCGCTCGTGAATCGAGACCCCCTCGAGCCGCCCGTTCTCGAAGCGGCGAAGGAGCTCTCGGAGCTGCCGAGCGCTGCCCACGGAGTAGATGCGGCGCACCGGCGTGCCGGCGAAGGGCTCGAGCAGCCTCCACCAACGCGCGCAGACCGTGAACCTGCGCTCGCCCAGGTACGGCCCGATCGTCTTCAGGACGCCCTCGGCCAGTCGCCGCCGAGGCCCCTTCAGGTCCAGCATCAGCTCGGTCTGCGGAGACGTGGCCTCGAGCAGCTCCTCCAGCCGGAGGCGCTTGCGCCATGACGCTCGCAGCTCCCACCGATCCCAGAGCACCGGGATCGGCCCGGCCGTCTTCAGGTGCCGGACCTCCAGTCGCCCCCGGTAGGGGCGAACGTCAGCTTCTACAAGGGTCGGCTCGAGGCGCTCGGCGAGGTGGAGGTCGGCGAGGCGATTCCCGGCTCGGTGCGCGACCAGGAACGGCCGTCCATCGTCGCGGGACCGGCCCATGGGCCGCGAGTGTAGCCACGACCAGAGCTTTCCTCTGCTCGATGACGACTGCTGCGGCGAGGGCGACGAGCACGACCGTCATGCCGGCGGCGACGTCGATGACGAAGTGGTTCGCCGTCGCGACAACGGCGAATGTCATCGCCAGCGGCGAGAGCGCCGCGAGCGCCCGGATTGCAAGGTGCGACGTGGTCAGGAGGAGGACGATGCCGACCGCCAGGTTCCAGCCCACGTGCAGGCTCGGGAGCGCGGCGTACTGGTTCGTGAGACCCGGCGGCTGGAGCGCGCGGTAGGCGTGCGACTGGCTCGAGACGGTGTCGACGAGCCCGGGCTCGAGGAGCCGCGGCGGAGCGACGGGGACGAGCGCGAAGAAGAGGAAGCCGATTCCACCGGAGATGAAGAGCGTGTTGCGAAGGAGGTAGTAGCGGTCACGGCGCCAGATGTAGAGACCGGCGGCGGTCGAGAGGATCACGGGCCAGTGGCCCCAGATGTAGATCCAGTTCGCGACCGTGACGAGGTCGTCGCGGCCGACGATCGAGCCCTGGACCGCGCCTTCCCAGTTGACGCCGAGCCAGCGCTCGAGATCGAGCAGGCGTTCCCCGTTCGCGAACGCGTCGCCCGCGGAACCGGCGGTGAGGTTGCGGATCGCAAAGTACGCCAGGATCGCGCCGGCGACGAGCGCCGCCTCGCGCAGGATCCCCTCGTCGAGGCTCGCACGGAGTCCAGTTGCGTTCGGTCGGCCAAGAGCGCGTCTCGGCGACGAAATCTCGGTGCTGCTCACCCGCTCACCAACCTCGGTCACGACCCCGTATGTCCTTCAACGACGGGTCGCGGTTGGGTAATTCCGGGGGCTAGACCTCTCCTGAGGTCGCCCAGATGTTGAGTCCGCTCTCTGTGGCGTGCCGGTCGATCTCGGCCAGCTCCTCGTCGCTCAGCTCGAGGCGGTCGAGCGCAGCGACGTTCGCCTCGAGCTGCTCGACGCTGCTCGCGCCGACGAGTGCCGACGTCACTCGCTCGTCGCGCAGCGTCCAGGCGATCGCCAGCTGCGCGAGACTCTGGCCGCGGCCGGCGGCGATCTCGTTCAGCGCCCGGACCTTCGCAAGGGTCTCGTCGGTCAGCAGCTCCGGCGAGAACGAGCCGTCCTCGGATGCACGTGAGCCCTCGGGAATTCCGGCCAGGTACTTGTCGGTCAGCAGGCCCTGCGCGAGCGGCGAGAAGGCGATGCAGCCGATGCCCTCCCTGCCGAGCACGTCGAGCAGGTCGGGCTCGATCCAGCGGTTCAGCAGCGAGTAGGACGGCTGGTGGATGAGCAGCGGCGTGCCCAGCTCGCGCAGGATCCTCGCCGCTTCCGCGGTGCGCCCGGCCGAGTACGACGAGACGCCGGCGTAGAGCGCCTTCCCCTGCCTCACCGCGCTGTCGAGCGCGCCCATCGTCTCCTCGAGCGGCGTCTCGGGATCGGCCCGGTGCGAGTAGAAGATGTCGACGTTGTCGAGCCCCATCCGGCGAAGGCTCTGGTCGAGGCTCGCGAGCAGGTACTTGCGCGAGCCTCGGTCGCCGTAGGGCCCGGGCCACATGTCGTAGCCCGCCTTCGTGGAGATGACGAGCTCGTCGCGGTACGGGCCGAGGTCCTGCCGGAGCAGCGTGCCGAAGTTCTCCTCGGCCGAGCCGTACGGCGGCCCGTAGTTGTTGGCGAGGTCGAAGTGCGTGACGCCGAGGTCGAACGCGCGCCGGACGATCGCACGGCTCGTCTCGAGCGGACGCTCGGAGCCGAAGTTCTGCCAGAGGCCCAGGGAGACGGCCGGAAGCTCGAGGCCGCTGCGCCCGCAACGGCGGTAGAGCATCCGCTCGTAGCGGTCGTCGGCGGGGACGTAGGTCACGACTCCGCCGATCGGTAGAGCTGCTCGATCGTCCGCGCCTGGCCGACCGCGTCCTCCCGCCCGAGCAGCAGCTCGGCTTCGCCGCGGATCGCGTCGTCCAGGTTCTCGAGCTCGAGCTGATAGGAGTCGGCCGGCTCGAGCTCGATCCGTTCCGTCGCCTGCCCGTCGCGCCGCAGCTCGATCACCGGGGTCCGGCAGTGGAACGGGTCGCCGAGGAAGAGCGAGCCCTCGGAGCCGACGACCTCGAGCTCTTGCCGGTCGGGCAGATCGAGCCCGCAGTCAAACTGACCGATGACGTCGCCGGCGAACCGCATCGTCGCCGCGAACCGGACGTCCACGCCGCCCTCGCCCACGACCTGCGTGCCGTAGACGTCGCCCGACTCGCCGGCGAGCAGCCGCGACGCGCTCACGCAGTAGCAGCCGACGTCCATCAGCGCGCCGCCGTCGAGCTCGGCGAGCAGGCGGATGTTGGTCGCCGGCCGCGCGGTGAAGGAGTGCGCCCCGCGAACGAGCTGCAAGCGTCCGATCGCTCCGTCGGCGACGAGCGCCGACAGCCGGTGGGTTTGCGGGTTGTGCCGGTACATGAACGCCTCGGACAGCAGCCTTCCGGTCCGCTCGGCCACGTCGAAGGCCTGCTCGGCGTCCGCGACCCGCCGCGTCAGCGGTTTCTCGCAGAGCACGTGCTTGCCCGCCTCGAGCGCGCGGATCGACCACTCGACGTGCATCGAGTTCGGTAGCGAGATGTAGACGGCGTCGACGTCGGAGTCGGCGAGCAGCGCCTCGTAGCTGCCGTGCGCGCGCTCGATTCCCTGCTCGCGGGCGTACGCCTCGGCCCGGGCCTGGTCGCGGCTCGCGACCGCCACGACCTCGACGCGGTCGGACTTGCGCGCGCCGGCGAGCACGAGCCGGTTGATGCGGGCGGTGGAGAGAATTCCGAAGCGGGTCATGGGATCAGGACGACCTTTCCGGTCGTTCGCCGGCCGGCGAGCTCCTCGTGCGCGCGCCTCGCGTCCTCGAGCGGGTACCGAGCTCCGATCCGGACGTCGAGCCTGCCCTCGGCGATCCAGCTGAAGACGTCGGCCGCACGGGCCAGCAGCTCGTCCCGCGTGGCCGTGTAGTGGCGGATCGACGGGCGGGTCAGGTAGAGCGAGCCGCCGCCCTCCAGCCGCATCGGGTCGAACGGCGGGACGCGGCCGCTCGCCGCGCCGACGAGAACCATCGTCCCGCGTGGGCGGAGCGAGGCGAGGCTGCCGTCGAACGTGGCTGCGCCCACGCCGTCGTAGACGACGTCCACGCCGCGGCCGTCGGTGAGCTCTCGCGCCCGCTCGCTGAAGCCCTCGTAGGGGATCACCTCCGCCGCGCCTGCCTCGCGCGCGACGTCGGCCTTCTCCTCGGTCGACGTGGTCGCGATCACCCGACCTCCGCGCATCGCCGTGAGCTGCGTGAGGAGACACCCGAGCCCGCCGGCCGCCGCGTGAACGAGAACGTTCTCGCCCTCCTGCACCACGTGCGTCGCCGTGGTCAGGTACTGGGCGGTGATCCCCTGGAGCACCGCGGCGGCGGCGACCTCGTCACTGACGCCTTCCGGTACCGGCACCGCCTGCTCGGCATCGACCACCACCTGCTCGGCGTAGCTCCCGGGCGCGGAGACCCACGTGACCCGTTCGCCGCTGCCGGCGACCCTTCCGGAGCCCTCGACGCCGATGATCGCGGGAAGGTCGCCGCCGTAGCGGCCCTCGCGCTCGTAGAGATCGCGGTAGTTCACGCCCACCGCGGTGACGTCCACGAGCAGACGGCCGGGCCCAGCCTCGGGAGCGGGAACGTCGGCGACCTCGATCACCTCCGGGCCGCCGTGCCGACTGATCCGAACGGCGCGCATCGTCGTTCGGGATCATCGTCTACATCCTCAGCGGCCGGCCGGGGTAGTCGTTGCCGACCGAAGTTGACACCGACATCGCGGCGTCTTACGTTGGCCCCCGGGATCGCCGCGGCAGGCCGTCCCGCTCGGGCAGCGCACAGCAACGGAGGGAGGAAGACGTGAGGAAGTTCGACGCGGGGTCAACGAGGAGGACGCGAAGACTTCCCGGTCTTCTCCTCCTGTTCGTCGCGGCGCTCGTGCTCGCCGCCGGCTGCGGCGGAGACGACGGCGGCGGAAGCGGAAGCGGAGAGGGAAGCATCTGGGTACTCCTGCCCGACAGCGCGACCTCACCGCGGTGGGAGTCAGACGACCGGCGATACTTCACGCAGGCCTTCGAAGACGCCGGCGTCGAGTTCAACATCGTGAACGCAGAGGGCGACGCCGCGCAGCAGCAGTCGCAGGCCGAGCAGGCGATCGCCGACGGCGCCAGCGTCATCCTCCTGGTGAGCAACGACACCGGGTCGGGCGCGACGATCATCGACAACGCCAAGGACTCGGACGTCCAGGTGGTCGAGTACGACCGCTTCAACACGGGCGGCTCCGGCGGCGCCGCATATGTCAGCTTCGACAACGTCGAGGTCGGACGGACGATGGGGCGCGAGCTCGAGCCCGCGATCGACGCGCTCAACAAGCCGAAGCCCCGGGTCGTCATGCTCAACGGCGGCGAGGAGGACAACAACTCGTTCCTCTTCCGCACGGGCTACAACGAGACCGTGGAGAAGCGGGTCAACGCGGGAGACTGGGAGCTGGTTGCCGACCAGCATGTCCCGGGCTGGGACAACCAACAGGCGCAGACGATCATGGAGCAGATCCTCACGAGCGCGGACAACAAGGTCGATGCAGTCTTCGCGGCGAACGACGGGCTCGCGAACTCAGCAATCAACGCCATGGAGGCGGCCGGGATCCAGCAGGCGCCCGTGAGCGGCCAGGACGCGACGGTCGCGGGCATCCAGAACATCCTCCTCGGCAAGCAGACGATGACCGTCTATAAGCCCATCCAGGCCGAGGCCGAGCTGGCAGCGGCGGTCGCGCTCGCGCTGCGCAACGGCGAGGACCTCGAGAGCGTCGAGTCCGACGCCGAGTTCAACCTGATCGGGATCAAGGCCGAGGACGGGAACCCGTCGGAGGAGTCGAGCGGTGACGGCATCGTGCCGTACTTCGCGCTCACACCGATCGGCGTGACCGCTGACAACATCCAGGACACCGTGATCGCCGACGGTTTCCGGACGAAGAAGGAGGTCTGCACCGGCGACACCGCGCAGACGGAGTTCTGCAAGTCGTCGTAGAACCTACGAACTGAGGCCGGGAGGGGCCCGCCGGTCCCTCCCCGCCGACTTCGGACAAGAGCCTCGTGGCCGACATCCCGCTCCTTGAGGTCAAGAACGCCTCGAAGGCGTTCGGCGCCGTCCAGGCGCTCTACAAGGTCGACTTCGAGGTGCATGCCGGCGAGGTGATGGCCCTCGTCGGGGACAACGGCGCCGGCAAGTCGACGCTAATCAAGGGGATCGCCGGCATCTATCCGTTCGACGAGGGCGAGGTCTTCGTCGAGGGCGAGCGCGTCCACATCCACGGGCCGCGCGACGCTGCGCGACTCGGGATCGAGGTCGTGTACCAGGACCTGGCCCTGGCCGACAATCTCGACGTCGTCGCGAATATGTTCCTCGGCCGCGAGCGCACGCTCGGGACCGTCGTGCTCGACGAGTCGTCGATGGAGCGCACATCACGGGAGACGCTCGACGGGCTCTCGGTCACGACGTTGAAGTCCGTACGCCAAGCGGTCGCGGGCCTTTCGGGCGGCCAGCGTCAGTCCGTCGCCGTGGCGAAGGCGGTGATGTGGAACTCGCGGATCGTCATCCTCGACGAGCCCACAGCCGCGCTCGGTGTGGCGCAGACGCGCCAAGTGCTCAACCTCGTCAGGCGTCTCGCAGAGCGGGACCTCGCCGTGGCCATCGTCACGCACAATCTGCACGACGTGTTCGAGGTCGCGGACCGGATCACGGTTCTCCGGCTCGGCCAGCGCGTCGCCCTCTTCGAGCGCGAGAAGACGACCCAGCAGGAGGTCGTCCACGCAATCACCGCCGGAAAGCTCGATCACGTCCCCGGCATGGAGGCGGCAGCGGTCGGCGTGGAGGCCGAGGCAGGAGCGGAGGTGGAGACGTGAGCGCGGACCCGACCGCCGCAGGGGTCGGGCGCGTGCCGGGCGGTGCCCCGGTCGACGAGAAGCACGAATCGGAGACGCTGTCCGGGTACATGCGTCTCTGGTGGCAGGGCGTCCGTGCGGGCGACCTCGGGACGCTGCCGATCATCGTCGGCCTGGCCGTCATCTTCCTCGTCTTCGGGATCCTCGAGGAGAACTTCCTCACCGAGCGCAACTTCACGAACCTGCTCCTGCAGATGGCCGCCATCGCGACGATGGCGATCGGGGTCGTGTTCGTCCTGCTGATCGGCGAGATCGACCTCTCCGTGGCGTTCGTCAGCGCGGTGGGAGCCGTGGTCATGACGCTCCTCCTGCGTCCCGACAATCCCGGGTGGCCGTGGTGGGCCGCGATCGGCGTCGGTCTCCTCTGCACGACGACGATCGGACTGCTGCAGGCGCTCGTGATCACGAAGGTAGGCGTGCCGTCGTTCGTCGTCACGCTCGCCGGCTTCCTCATCTGGTCCGGCGTCGTCCTCATCCTCACCACCCAGTACTCGACGGCCGGGACGATCCGGATTCAGGACGAGACCGTGGTCGGGATCGCCAACGACTTCCTGAGTGACTTCTGGGGGTGGGTGCTCGCCGTCGTCACCGTCGTCGCCTATGCGGCCCTCCAGGCCCGGACCGCCGTCACGAGGCGCGCGCGCGGGCTCGCGGGCAAGCCGATGGCGCTCATCGTGCTGCAGACGATCGGCCTCGCGGTTGTGACCTTCGCTGCGGTTTGGTACTTGAACCAGGACCGCGGCGTCCCGCAGGTGATCCTCATCCTCGGGGTGCTGCTCGTCTTCTGGTCGTTCATCGCGAGCCGGACGCGGTTCGGCCGGCACGTCTATGCGGTCGGCGGCAGCGCCGAAGCGGCGCGGCGAGCAGGGATCAACGTCGACCGTGTGCGGATCCTCGTCTTCATGATCTGCAGCTTCATGGCCGGGGTCGGCGGGATCATGCTCGCCTCCCGCCTGCGCTCGGTCGCCACGAACACCGGCGGCGGCCAGCTGCTCCTGCTCGTCATCGCGGCGGCGGTGATCGGCGGCGTGAGCCTCTTCGGCGGCACCGGGCGGGTGATCGCGGCGCTCCTCGGCGCGCTCGTGATCGCCTCGATCCAGAACGGGATGGACCTGATGGGCCTGGCGTCGGGGACGAAGTTCGTCATCACCGGCCTCGTGCTTCTCGGCGCAGTCCTCGTGGACGCGTTCGCGAAGCGGCGGCGGGCTGCCCGTGGCGGCGTCTAGTGCCTGGAGGGGCACTCGCGTCGCACCGCGCGGCCTGATCCTGGTCGCGGCTGCAGCCACGCTGCTGGCGTCGGCCTGCGGAAGCCACTCGGTGCAGAACCCGACGGCGGCGCGCGTCGGGGAGCTCGCCCTCGTGGACGTCGCGCCGCAGGTGGGGCTCCGCTTCCGGCACGGCGCCTTCCGCTGGGACGAGTCCGCAGACGCGGCCGCCATGACGGGCGGCGGCTTGTGCTGGTTGGACTACGACTCGGACGGTTGGCTCGACCTCTTCGTCGTCAACGGCCACTCGCGGAACGAGCGGGACGAGTGGCGCTCGCGCGGCGGCCTGCCGACGACTCGGCTCTTCCGGAACCGCGAGGGCCTGTTCGTCGATGTGACGGAGGACGCCGACGCCGGCGTGGCGCTCCGGGGGCAGGGCTGCGTGGCCGCCGATCTCGACCTGGACGGGCGCACCGACCTCTACGTCACGGGCGCGGACCGAAGCACGCTGCTCTGGAACGACGGCGAGGGGTTCGAGGACGCCGACGAGGACTCCGCCGTCCGCGTGTTCGGCTGGCACACCGGTGCCGCCGCCGGCGACCTGGACGGGAACGGCTTGCCGGACCTCGTCGTCGCGGGCTACGTCGATGAGGCGAATCGCCTCCCGGAGGCCGAGCTCGGCTTTCCGAACACCCACGCCGGCCGCCGCGACCTCCTGTTCCTGAACCAGGGCGGCCGCGAGTTCCGCGAGGTCGGCCGTGAGGCGGGGCTCGAGGTCGTGCGCTTCGGGTACGGCCTCGGCGTCGTGTTGTCCGACTTCGAGCGGGACGGCGACCTCGACGTCCACCTCGCGAACGACACCAACCCGAACCGGCTCTACGAGAACGTGCCCTGGCCAGGCGGCGTCGCCGCCGACCCTGCCGGCCTCGGCTTCCGCTTCGAGGAGCGGGCGGCCGCCGCAGGTGTGGCCGACCCGGGCGCGGGGATGGGCGTGGCGGTCGCCGACTGGGACGCCGACGGTCGCTCGGACGTCTTCGTCTCGAACTCGCGCGGTCAGGCCCACGCCCTCTATCGGTCGAATCCGCCGGACGCGAACGACCCATCCTTTGCGGACGTCCGGGACGCAGCCGGGATCGACCTCGAGCGCTCGACCGGCTGGGGCGCTTCCTGGGCCGATCTCGACCACGACGCCGACCTCGACCTCGTGCTCGTGAACGGCTACATCCCGGTCACGGACCTTCGGCGCGACGCCGAGCCGGTCCAGGTCTTCCGGGACCTCGGCGCCGGTCGCTTCGAGGAGGCGAAGGCCGTCCGAGGTGTCGCACCGCTCGTCGCCCGCGGGAGCGCGGCCGCCGACTACGACAACGACGGCGACCTCGACGTGGCCGTGCTTCCGCTCGGCCGCCCGCTCGTCCTGCTGGAGAACCGCGGCCCGACGGGGAGCTGGCTCCAAGTCGCGCTGGAGGGCTCACCGCCGGGCGCGGAGGTCACCGCGACCCTCGCCGACGGCCGAACGCTCCGAAGGGAGCTCGCCGCGGGCTCGAGCTATCTCTCTTCCGAGGACCCGCGCCTGCATTTCGGACTGGGCGGCACCGGCGCCGTGCGGGAGCTTCGCGTGCGCTGGCCCGGCGGCGAGGAGACGGTGCTCGAGGACGTCGAGGCGAACCAACTGGTGGAGGTGGGTGCTCCGTGAAGCGGCTCGCAGCGCTGCCGGTGCTCCTCGCCCTCCTCGGCGCCTGCTCGTTCGGCGGCGGCTCGGAGTCCGCGTACGTCCGCGACGACTGCACGCCGCGCGAACGCAGCGGCCACTCGGTCGCCCGCGTCTGGAACGACGCGCTGCTCCATGCGATCCAGCGGGACACCCCGGCCCCCACCGTCCACGCGCGGAACCTCTTCCACGTTTCCGCGGCCATGTGGGATGCGTGGGCCGCCTACGACGCGCGCGCGGACGGCTGGCTCGTCACGGGGAAGCTGGACGCGGACGACGTGAGGGCAGCGCGCGAGACCGCGATGAGCTACGCCGCCTACCGCCTCCTCCTCCACCGCTACTCGTACGCCGCCGGCCTCCAGGAGACCTTCGACGAGCTCGTTGCGACGCTCGAAGGCCTGTGTTACCGCATCGACTACGTCGAGACCGAGGGCGACTCGCCCGCGGCGTTCGGCAACCGGATCGCCGCCGCCTACATCGAGCGTGGGCGCGAGGACGGCGCCAATGAGGCGCTCCGCTATGCCGATCCGGCGTACAAGCCGGCGAATCCGCCGCTCGTCGTCGAGGAGCCTGGAACCCGAATGGCCGACCCGAACGCCTGGCAACCGCTCGCGCTCGCCCGCTTCGTGGCGCAGAACGGCATCCCGCAGGCGGGCAGCGTCCAGTCGTTCGTCGGCCCGCACTGGGGCCACGTGGGGGCGTTTGCGCTGCCCGCCTCCGACCGGGGCGTCCCGATCGACCCGGGGCCGCCGCCGCGGCTCGGTCCCACGGGCGGCAAGCAGTACAAGAGCGACGCGCTCGCGGTCCTCCGGCGCAGCGCCGGCCTCGACCCCCGAGACGGAGTCTCCGTCGACATCGGCCCGGGCGCGCTGGGCTCGAACTCGCTCGGGGCGAACGACGGCGGCGGGCACGACGTCAACCCGGCGACGGGGAAGCCCTACGCGCCGAACGTCGTCCCGCGAGGCGACTACGGGCGGGCGCTCGCCGAGTACTGGGCGGACGGCCCGCGCTCGGAGACGCCGCCCGGCCACTGGAACGCCATCGCCAACGAGGTCTCCGATTCGCCGGGCTTCGTCCGCCGCATCGGCGGGCGCGGCGCGGAGGTCGACCGCCTCGAGTGGGACGTCAAGCTCTACCTCGCCCTGAACGGCGCCGTCCACGATGCGGCGGTCGCGGCCTGGGGCCTCAAGGGGTACTACGACTCCGTGCGGCCGATCTCGATGATCCGTTACCTTGGCGAGAGGAATCTCCTGCCGACGGTGGCCGGCCTCGTCCAGCGGCGCCGCGGCGAGACGTACGTCCGTGCCTGGGGAGGCTTCCCGAAGGATCCGGCCACGCAGGCGAGCGGCGTCCGCTGGATTCGCGCCGTCGACTGGGTGCCGTACCAGCTCCGGACCTTCGTGACGCCCGCGTTCGCCGGCTACGTCTCGGGTCACAGCACCTTCAGCCGCGCCGCCGCCGAGTTGTTGACGGCGTTCACCGGCAGCTCGTACTTCCCGGGCGGCCTGTACGAGGTGCCGGTGCCGCAGGGTGCCTTGAAGATCGAGCACGGACCGAGCCGCGACGTGACGCTCCAGTGGGCGACCTACTTCGACGCGGCGGACGCTGCCGGCACGTCGCGGCTCTGGATGGGCATCCACGTCCCGCCTGACGACTTCATGGGTAGGCGGGTCGGGTCCCAGTGCGGCAGGGAAGCCTGGACGCTCGCGCAGCGCTACTTCGACGGGTCGGCGAAGGCGTGAAGACGAGTCTCGGGATCTGGGCGCTCGGCCCGATGGTGACCCGGTTCGTACCGGGCGGGTACCAGCCAGAGCGGGCCGGCGAGTCGACCGTCGAGCGCGTCGGGCGGGCCGTCGACGGTCTCGGCGACCTCATCGACGGCTACGAGTTCCACTACCCGGGCGAGCTCGACGAATCGAACCTCGAGGAGGTCCAGGATGCGCTCGGCGACCATGACGTCTACGCGATCGCCGCCGGCCTCCACCTCGATCCGCGCTTCGGGCGCGGCGGCCTGACCTCGCCGGACGCCGAAACGAGGACCGAGGCCCGGCGGACCACCGTCGCCGCCGCCGACCTGGCCGGCTCGATCGGTGCGCACCTCATCGTCTGGCCCGGGATCGAGGGCTACAACTACCCGTTCCAGACGCCGTATGCGGACAGCTGGCGCTGGCTGATCCAGGGGCTGGGTGAAGCTGCGCAGCGCTGTTCCGACCACGGCGTCCTGCTCTTTCTCGAGCACAAGAACTCCGAGCCGGCAATGAAGATCTTCATGCGGAATATCGGCATGACGCTGCACGTGATCCACACGCTGCGTGGCCAGGGGCTCGACAACGTGAAGGTGAACATGGACTGGCAGCACCTGATCATGAACGGCGAGAACCTGGGCGAGTACGCCGCGCTGCTCGCCGCCGAAAGCCTCCTCGGACACCAGCACGCGAACTCGGGCTGGGGGACGTTCGACGACGACAACATGGTCGGCGCGACGGCGTTCATGGAGACGCTGGAGCTCGCGCTCGAGCTTCGGCGGGCAGGCTACGGCGAGAACGGCGAGCGGCTCGGCTTCGACCTCTACCCGTACACCGAGGACGCCGTCGCGGCGGTGCGGCGCAGCGTCCTCCAATGGCGCTTCATCGACGGCGTCGCGGCGCGAATCGACGACGCCGCGCTCCGCGAGGCGCAGCAGCGGAAGGACGCCGTGCGCGCCTACGAGCTCGTCTACGCCGCTTTGGAGACGGCGTGAGGCTCGACCGGGAAGACCCGGCGGAGCTCGCGAGCTTCGACCCGTTCTTCGCGCTCTTCCGCGGCGGGATCGCCGCGTTCAACGGCCGCCGCGTCGGCGCGGTCGGTGTGAGCGGCCTGCCGGGCGAGGAAGACGAGGGCCTGGCGCTCCGAGGCCTCGACGCGGCAGGGCTCGCCGCCGCTTCGTGACGACGCTCGTCGGCCTCGACATCGGGACGACCGGCGTCAAGGCGCTCGCGCTGTCGCCGGAGGGTGAGGTGGTCGGCAGGGCCGAGGAGGAGTATCCGCTCGCGATTCCCCGGCCCGGGTGGGCCGAGCAGGACCCCGACAGGTGGGTGCGTGCGGCCCAGCGAGCGCGGAACCGGCTGAACGTCGGCAGCTTCGGGCCCGGCGGCCTATCGGGCCAGATGCACGGGCTGGTCGTCCTCGACTCGGAGCACCGAGTGTTGCGTCCGGCCATCCTGTGGAACGACCAGAGAACGGCCGCCGAGTGCGCGGAGATCGAGGAGCGGATCGGCCTTGAGCGGCTGATCGAGCTGACCGGAAACCGCGCGCTGCCCGGGTTTACCGCGCCGAAGCTCCTGTGGCTGCGGCGGCACGAGCCGGGGGTGTACGCGCGGATTGCACGTGTGCTCTTGCCGAAGGACTACGTCCGACTGAAGCTGTTCGAGGAGCTCGTGACCGACGCTGCCGACGCCTCTGGGACGCTGCTGTTCGACGTCTCAAGGCGGACCTGGAGCGACGAGGTTCTCGAAGCGCTGGAAATCCCGGTCGAGTGGCTGCCGCCCGTCGAAGAGTCAACGGAGGCCGGAGGCGCGGGCGACCAGGCCGCGGGCGCGCTCGGCGTGGGCGTCCACGAGCCGGGGCTGTCGTCGGTCGTCCTCGGCACATCAGGCGTCGTTTTCGCCCCGCTCGACGGCTATCTGCCGGACCCCAGCGGCCGAGCTCACGTTTTCTGCCACGCAGTTCCGAGGACCTGGCACGCAATGGGCGTGATGCTTTCTGCAGCCGGGTCCCTCGAGTGGTTCCGCCGGTACCTTGCGCTTGCAGCAAGCTTCGACGAGCTTGAGGCCGAGGCGGCTCTCTGGAAGCCTGGCGTCGAGGGGCTCCTGTTCGCGCCGTACCTTGCCGGCGAACGGACGCCGCACGCAGACCCACAGGCGCGCGGCGCGTTCGTCGGCTTGTCGCTCCGCCACGACCGCGGCGCGCTCGTCCGCGCCGTCCTCGAGGGAGTCGCGTACGGGCTGCGCGACTGCCTCGAGCTCCTGCGGGCGCTCGGGTGCAGCGTCGAGGTCGGCCGAGTCTCCGGCGGCGGCGCGCGCAGCGAGCTGTGGCTGCGGATCGTCGCGTCGGTGCTGGGAATGCCGCTCCAGCGGACGGCGGTCGAGGAGGGAGCCGCCTACGGCGCCGCGCTCCTCGGCGGCGTCGCGTCGGGCATCTACCGCGACGTGCCCGAGGCGGTGGCTGCGTGCGTCCGCGTTCGCGACCAGATCGAGCCGGACCCGGAGTGGCAACGGATCTACGCCGACGGCTACGAGCGCTTCCGCTCTGTCTATCCCGCCTTACGTCCGCTGCACGGGTTAGGTTCGCCCGGCCAATGAAGGGTGGCACATGACCCGGTCGCTGCTGGTCGCGGCGATCCTTCTTGTGGTGGGCGCCGCGCCCGCAGCCGCGCCGGCAGGAGAGAGCCAAGCGGCGTCGGTCCGCGTGTACTTCCTCCAGGGCGAGCAGCTGGTGGCGGTCGCCCGCCCGGGCTCGACCGCGCGGGCCGCGGTCGTTGCGCTCCTCGCGGGCCCCACTCGGCCGGAGACGGGACGGCAGTTCCGCTCCTACGTGCCGCCCGGAACCCGGGTCAGATCGGTGCGCCTTGCGGGGGGCGTGGCCACGGTGGATCTGGGCGAGCAGTTCGCGACGGGCCGCGACGCCGAGTCATTGAGCGCGCGCGTCACGCAGCTCGTCTACACCCTGACGTCGGTCCCGGGGGTGAAGTCTGTGCGGCTGCTCGTGTCCGGAGGAGTGCCGCTCGGGCTGTTCCCAGGCTTCGCCTTCTCCCGGCCGGTGACACGCGCGCAGGCGACACGGCCCGTCGTGCCGCCGCCGAGGCCGCCGCCCGACGCCGGTGGGCAGCCGAACGCCGACACCCGAGCGCTCCAGCAGCGGCTTGCCGACCTCGGCTTCCTCCCGGCGAGCTCGGTCGACGGGGTCGCGGGGGAAGAGACCCGATTCGCGGTCATCGCCTTCCAGAAGTGGGCGCGGCTTGGCCGCGACGGGGTTGCGGGTCCCCAGACGCGGGCCGCGCTGGCCGCCGCCGGGCGGCCCAGCCCGATCACGAGCGGAGGAAGCGGCCGGCGCGTCGAGGTGCTCCTCGACCGGCAGCTGGCACTGGCGATCGAGAACAACCGCGTCGTCCGCGCGATCCACGTCTCCAGCGGCGCGCCGGGCTTCGCGACGCCGCCGGGCTCCTACTCGGTGTTCCGGAAGGAGGCGCGATGGGTGCGTCCGGACGCCCCGCTACGACGCGCGGTGGCTCTACGAGTTCACGCCGATCGGGACGCCCGTCCGGGTGCTGGCGGGCTCATGAGATTCCTGCTCCCATCGGTCGTCGCGTTCGCGCTCGTCGGCGGGGCCTCCGCCGCCGCGCCGCCCGCGACCGTCGCGCCGGGCGTTCTGACCGTCGCGGTGAACCTGCCGAGCCCTGGCTTCCAGGCGGGTGCGGTGCGTCCCAACAGGACGGTCGTGGCCGCGCGCGGCCTCGAGATCGACTTCGCGCGCTCGCTCGCCGCACAGCTCGGCCTCAGACGTGTTCGGTTCGTCAACGATCCCTCGTTCAAGCGCCTGCTCGCGCCCGGCCGGAAGCCGTGGGACGTCGCGCTCGCCGAGGTGACGATCACGGCCGCGCGGCGTCAGAGCGTCGACCTCTCGCAGCCGTATCTCCGCGCCGATCAGGGCATCCTCACGCGCAAGGGGCTCGCGGCGCCGCGAACGCTCGCAGCCCTCGCCCGCCTTCGCATCTGCCTGCTGCGCGGGACGACGAGCGTGGCGATCGTCCGCCAGCGGGTCCGGCCCGCGCGCCCGCTGCTCTTCTTCACGAGCCTCGATCTGCTGCTCGAGGGCGTGCGCACCGGGCGCTGCGAGGCGGCCGTGCTCGACGCGCCGATCCTTGCAGCCGAGCGGGCCGCGGCGCCGTACCGCTACGGCGCGCTCGCGGGTCGGCTGCGCACGGACGAGAGCTACGGCGTTGTCCTCCAGAAAGGCTCGCCGCTCACGCCTCGAGTGAGCGCGGCGGTCCGCGCGCTCATGGCGAACGGAACGCTCGCCAGGCTCCAACGCCGCTGGCTGCTAACCGATCTCGGAAGCCTGCGCGTGCTCGGCTGAGCGACTCACGCCGCCTCCTCGACCGCGGCAGACGCTTCCTCGGGGGCAGCGAGCACCGCCGGCTGCGGCCGGAGTAGGGATGCTGCGATCGCCGCGCCGACGACTGCGAGGGTGGCGAGCACGTAGAACGCGCCCTCGAAGCCGTGCGTGAGGGCCGCGGCACTCGACGGCGAGCTCCCGGCATGGGTCTCGACGTAGTCGTTGGTGAGCGTGGTCGCGATCGTGCTGACCGCGGCCAGCCCGACCGCGCCGCCGATCTGTCGGCTGGTGTTGATCAGGCCTGAGGCGACTCCGGCGTCACTTCGTCCCACGCCGGTCAGCCCGGCGATCGCCACGGGTACGAACGTGAGAGACAGGCCGATCCCGCCGAGGAAGAACGCCGGGAAGAGATCCCAGAAGTAGTGGCCGTCCGCCGGAGCCTGCGTCAGCAGGGCGAGCGAGGCTGCCGTCAGCAGCAGGCCGGCGGTCATCACCGACCGGACGCCGAACCGGGTCACGAGCGTCTGCGCGACGTTCGAGAGGACGGCGATCGTCATCGCGATGGGGATGAACGCGATCCCGGCCTGGATCGCCGAGTAGCCGAGAACCTGCTGGAGGTAGAGCGTCTGCAGGAAGAACCACGAGAACGCGATCGACGCGACCACGACCATGATGAGGTTCGCGGCCGTGAGCATGCGGAGCCGGAAGATCCCCATCGGCAGGAGCGGCGCCTTCGATCGCAACTCGATGACGACGAAGGCGACGATCAACGCTGCAGCTGCGGAGAGGAGCCCGATCGTCGCGCCGCTCGTCCAGCCGTCCTCGGTCGCTCGCGTGAGCGCGTAGACGAGCAGCATCAGGCCCGACGTCACCGAGACCGCGCCCGCGAAATCAAAATGGCGCCTACCGACTGCGCCGCCACGGCTCTCGAGGAGCAGCCAGGGGGCGAGCGCAACCACCGCCACGCCGAAGGGGACGTTGATGAAAAAGTTCCACGACCAGCTGAGGTACGTCGTGAGCACGCCGCCGAGGAGGACGCCGACCGCGGCGCCGCTGCCCGACGCTCCGCCCCAGATCCCGAGCGCGAGATTCCGCTCCCGGCCCTCTCTGAACGTCGTCATGAGAATCGACAGGCCCGCCGGAGCGAGGAGCGCGCCGCCCAGCCCCTGCACGGCTCGGAAGGCGATCAGCGTCTCGTCCGACCATGCCAGGCCCGCCAGGAGCGAGCTCGCTGTGAACAGCGCGGCGCCCGCGATGAAGACGCGGCGACGGCCGAGCAGGTCGGCCAGCCGACCGCCGAGGAGCAGCATGCCGCCGAAGACGATCGCGTAGGCGGTGATCACCCACTGGAGGTTCTCGCGCGTGAAGCCGAGATCCGCGCCGATCTCCGGCAGGGCCACGTTGACGATCGCCACGTCCAGGATGACCATGAACTGGGCGACGACGACCAGTGCGAGTGCGGCCCAGCGGCGATCCGCGGCGGTGATCGAGGAGCCGGTCAACGATGGTCTCCCGAGATCATTGAAGAAGTAAACGATTGACTCGGCTACACTTATTCCCGTGACGCTCTCCAAGACAGAAGTCGCCCTGAAGGCGCCGGCGGCCCGTCCGCCCAAGGAGCTGCTAGCCAGCGCGACGTTCCTGCTCCACCGTCTGTCCTGGGCGAGCAAGGAGCGCAAGCTTGAGGCCATCGAAGGCACGGGCTCGACCCCGATGCACTACGCGGTCCTGGCGCTCCTCGACGAGGGAGCGCGGGAGACGCAGGCGACGATCGCCGATGCGCTCGGATACGACCGCAGCTACCTCGTCGGCGTCCTCGACGAGCTCGACGAGCGGGGCCTGATCGAACGGCGTCGTGACCCGGGCGACCGCCGCCGCCGCCTCGTGAAGCTCACACCCGCGGGTCGAGAGACCCTGGCCGAGCTGCGTTCGATCATCAAGCGCTTCGAGAGGGAGTTTCTGGCGCCGCTCGACGCCGAGGAGCGCGCCACGTTGCACGCGCTCCTACGGCGACTCGCCGCCCACCACGACGAGCGTTTCGCCGTCCACAGTCCCGGCTAGCGGCCGCCCGACTCGTGGGCCGGCGCTCGAGCCAAGGTTGACGGGCGCCGACCAGGCGTCGTCAACGCTCGCGCGTGTTCGGGAGGACGACCCAGCTATGGCCTGAGGCCCGTGCAGCGACGGTATGAGCGCCACGACGCGATCTCCCGCCGGCGCTCGGCTCCTCTGAGCGGTCGCGGCACCCCATCGCTGCGAGGCGGCCAGCTTGGTCGAGAGGACGCCCTCGAAGTGCACGTCGCCGCCGAAGGCGAAGACAACGGGCTTGCCGCTTCCGAGCTGACTCGCCTGAGCCGAGCGCGACGTCGACGGGCGGAGCTCGGCAGCCCTTGGATCGGAGTCCCGGTCACCTAGAGCCGCGGCGGCGACAATCGCGACGACTGCCGCTGCGGGCACGAGTGAGTGCAACCGTGGCACGGCGCGGTGTTGGCCGCTGCACTGGGAAGTCCTGCCCCCGGGGCCGGGTCCGACTCGGGTCGCGCTCTAGACTCGGGGCGCGATGGCTGATCTCCAGCTCGGGTTCCGTCTCGACCCGAAGACGGGCAAGCCGGGCAGCGACCCGCTCGTCGTCGAGTCCGACGACCTGACGACCCACGGCGTGATCGTCGGCATGACGGGATCCGGCAAGACCGGACTCGCGGTCGTGTTGATCGAAGAGGCGCTGCTGGCCGGGATCCCCTGTCTCGTGCTCGACCCGAAGGGCGACATGGGCAACCTGATGCTGACCTTCCCGGACCTCGACGCAGCGAGCTTCCGCCCCTGGGTAAACGAGGACGACGCGCGCACTGCGGGACTGTCGCTCGACGACTATGCCGCCAAGACCGCGACGACCTGGCGCGAAGGCCTCGAGGCGCAGGGGATGGGCGCCGACCGCCTGCGAGCGCTTCGCGACGCAGCCGAGTTCGTCGTCTACACCCCCGGCTCGGAGTCCGGCGTGCCGATGAACATCATCGGCACGCTCCAGGCACCCGAGCTCTCCTGGGACACGGAGGCAGAGACGCTGCGCGACGAGATCGAGGGCACCGTGACGAGCCTGCTCGGTCTCGTCGGGATTCAGGCCGACCCGCTCGCGAGCCGCGAGCACGTGCTCCTGTCGAACCTGATCGAGCACGCGTGGCGCTCGGGCCAGAGCCTCGACCTCGGTGGGCTGATCGGCCAGATCCAGTCGCCGCCGCTTCGCAAGCTCGGCGTCTTCGAGGTCGATGCGTTCTTCCCGCCGAAGGAGCGCACCGAGCTCGCGCTGAGGCTGAACGGGCTCGTCGCCTCGCCCGTGTTCGCGGCCTGGGGCGCGGGTCAGCCGCTCGACCCGGCGACGCTCCTACGCACGCCGGAAGGCAAGCCGCGCTGCGCGATCGTCTACCTCGCCCACCTCTCCGACCAGGAGCGCCAGTTCGTCGTGACGCTCGTGCTCTCGAAGCTCGTCACCTGGATGCGAGGACAGCCGGGCACATCCGATCTCCGCACGCTTGCCTACATGGACGAGGTCTTCGGGTTCGTACCGCCGACGGCGATGCCGCCGGCGAAGAAGCCGATCCTGACGATCCTCAAGCAGGGGCGCGCTTTCGGCGTCGGGATGGTGCTCTCGACTCAGAACCCCGTCGATCTCGACTACAAGGCGATGTCGAACGCCGGCACCTGGCTCGTCGGCCGACTCCAGACCGAGCGCGACAAGGCGCGGGTCCTCGAGGGGCTGCGCTCGGCCGCCGGGGACACGGACGTGGCCGAGTTGGATACGGCGATCGGCGGCCTCGAAAAACGGCAGTTCCTGCGCGTCAGCGCCAAGGGGCCACCGGCACTGTTCGCGTCCCGCTGGGCGATGTCGTACCTCCGCGGGCCGTTGACGAAGGATCAGATCGAGACGCTGATGCGCGACGCGCCGCGTCCGGCCGCCGAGCCGGAGCCGCCGCCCGCAGCGGTCGAGCCGGCCGGGGACGAGAGTGCGGTCCCACCAGCCGTCGCGGAGGGCGTGCCGGTCCGATATCTCGACTCGGCTGCCGCCTGGGCCGCGGAGCTCGGCGTGGAGGGAGACGGGCGCCGACTTGCGGCGTACCTTGCCGCCCGTGTCAACGTCCGCTTCGACGACGCCAAGGCCGGAATCGACGCGAGCGAGGAGTGGGAGGCGCTCTACGGCCCGCTCGACGGCGGGCTCGACCTCGAGCGGGAGACGCCGGTCGACTACGACGAGCGCGACTTTCGTCCCGATCCGCCGGAGGGTGCCGGCTACGTCCTGCCTCGAGCGCCGCTCGACGAGCCACGCTTCTTCCGTGACGCGACAGCGCAGATCCGTCGCCGGCTGGCCGATCGTCGCACGCTCGAGATCCAGCGAAACGCCTCGCTGAAGCTGTACTCGCGGCCCGGCGAGACGCCGGAGCAGTTCGCGCAACGCTGTGACGCCGCCGCCCAGGCGGAGGCCGACCGGGAGGCCGCCAAGATTCGGGACCGGCTCGAAGCGCGGGGGGAGCGGCTGACGGCAGCGCTCGAGACCGCGCGGCGACGAGTCGAGGAGCTCGACGAGGCGGCCCGGTCCTACCAGGCGACCGAGCTGGCGGCGGGAGCCGGTGCCGTCCTCGACGCGCTGTTGCGCGGTCGGCGCAGCGCGCGCTCGATCGCGACCAAGATCGGCAGCGCGGCCTCCCGGCGCGGCGTCAGCACGCGGGCCGCAGAGCGCCGGCGCACGGCCGAGGAGCGCGTCCAGCAGAAGGCGGACGAGCTCGCGGCGCTGGAGCAGGACCTCCTCGACGAGGTCGCCGAGATCAACGCCAAGTGGGAAGACAGGGCGGCCGAAATCGAGACCGTCTCGATCCGGCCGGAGGCAGCGGACGTTCAGGTCGCCGAGGTGGCCGTCGTCTGGGTCCCGGCCCTTTAGATCTGGCCGCGGAAGGTGTTGCAGCCGTCGAGGTTCCCGGAGGTGAGACCGCGGACGAACCAGGTGCGGCGCTGCTCCGACGAACCGTGCGTCCAGGACTCGGGCGTGACGCGGCCCTGGATCCGTTCCTGGATGCGATCGTCCCCGACCGCGGCCGCGGCATCGAGCGCCTGGGCGATGTCATCGCGCGTCAGGTCCTCGATGAAACCGGTGCGCACAGCGTTCCGAGTCCAGAGACCGGCGTAACAGTCGGCCTGGAGCTCGACCCGAACTGCACCGCTCTGCGGGCCAGTCCCCCCGCGCTCGGCGTTCCGCAGGTCGCCGAGCAGGTTCTGGACGTGGTGCCCGTATTCGTGCGCCAGCACGTAGGCCTCCGCCAGCGGCCCGCCCTGGGCGCCGAACTCAGATTGCAGCTGATCGAAGAATCCGAGATCGATGTAGACGAACCGATCGACGGGACAGTAGAAGGGACCGACCTCGGACGTCGCGGGCCCGCAGCCCGTCTGGATCGAGCCGTCGAAAAAACGCGTGTCGGCAGGCTCGTAGCCCCGAAGCGCCTGCGACCAGAACGACTGAATGCTGTTGACGAAGCCGACGATGCGGCAGTCGTCGCGGGTGTTGGCCTGCTCTCCGGTCTCGCACTCAGCGGCGGCCGAGTTCGCTGGCGGCTGACCGGTGCCGATCGCCTGATCCTCCAGCGCGCCGAGATCGCCGAGCCCGCCTCCGCCGGTGAAGGCACTGATCAGCAGAATGACGACGACGATGATCCCAGCGAGGCCGCCGCCGCCGACGGCCATCGGCGTCCCCATGCCCCGCCCGCCACCCTGGCCGCGGTAGTCCTGAACCTGGGAGGGATCGAGCTTCGCGCCCCGGCGGAATCGCACGACGCAAACTGTACGAGAGATGACGTCGAAATACGGCCGACTGCTCGAGTTCGGGCTCAGCATCACTCCGACGAGCGCCGATCTGGAGACCGCCCGCGACCTCGCGCGGCGCAGCGACGAGCTCGGTCTCGACCTGATCGGAATCCAGGACCATCCCTACCAGTGGCGGTTCCTCGAGACGTGGTCCCTGATCGGGGACCTGCTCGCTCGCACAGAGCGGGTCCGGCTCTTCCCGGACGTCGCGAACCTGCCGCTGCGCGGGGCGGCGATGATCGCGAAGCAGGCGGCCTCGCTCGACGTGCTCTCGGGCGGACGCTTCGAGCTCGGCCTCGGGGCAGGCGCCTTCTGGGAAGCGATCGGCGCGATGGGCGGCCCGGTGCGCTCCGGGCGCGAGGCCCTCGAGTCGCTCGAGGAGTCGATCCGGATCATCCGCAGCTTCTGGAGCGGCGAGCGAACGATCTCGGTCGAGGGCGACTACTACTCGGTCAAGGGTCTCCACCCAGGCCCACCGCCCGCCCATCCGATCGAGATCTGGCTCGGAGTCGGCAAGCCTCGCGCGCTCGCGCTCACCGGGCGGCTCGCCGACGGGTGGGTGCCGTCGCTTTCCTCTGCGACGCCTGAGCTCGTCCCGATGCTCATGCGCCGCGTCGACGAGGGCGCCGCCGAGGCCGGTCGCGATCCGGCGGAGGTCCGGCGCCTCCTCAACATCAACGGCCGAATCGCCGACGGGCCGACGAAGGAGCTGCTCGACGGCCCCGTCGAGCATTGGGTCGAGACGCTGACGGGCCTCGCACGAGACCTCGGGTTCGACACGTTCATCTTCTGGCCCTCCGCAGACCCCCTGGCCCAGCTCGAGCGCTTCGCGGAGGAAGTCGTTCCGAGCCTCCGTGGTCTCACGTAACTCTCATCGACCGCGTTTACGGTCTCGCGCGGTGCGCCCCCAGATCCTCCTCCTCGCCCTCGGCTCAGTCCTCCTCGTCGCCTGCGGCGGCGGGGGAGACGAGAGCTCGCTCCCAACTGGCTCGGAGCCGGCCAACCTGAACCCGGACGACTTCGTCGAGCAGATCGACAACCCATACTGGCCGATGGCTCCCGGCAGCCGCTGGGTCTTCACCGAGACGGATTTCGAAGGCGGCGAGCAGCGGATCGTGATCACGGTCACCGACCGCAAGAAGGAGATCCAGGGCATCCAGGCCACGGTCGTGCGAGACACGGTCACCGAGGACGGCGAGCTCGTCGAGGACACCTTCGACTGGTTCGCGCAGGACAAGGACGGGACGCTGTGGTACCTGGGCGAGGACACTACGGAGTACGAGAACGGCAAGGCGGTGACGAAGGAAGGCTCGTGGGAGACGGGCGTCGACGGCGCCGAGGCCGGCGTGTTCCTTCCCGCCAACCCCGAGGTCGGCATGACCTACCGGCAGGAGTACCGCGCCGGCGAGGCCGAGGACCATGCGAAGATCCTGAGCCTGGACGAGCGCGTCGAGGTCCCGGCCGGTAAGTACACCGGCGTGCTCATGACCAAGGACTACACGCCGCTCCAGCCCGAGGCTCTCGAGCACAAGTTCTACGCCAAGGGGGTCGGGCCGGTGATGCTCGTCGGAATCTCCGGTGGGAAGTTCCTGGAGGAGCTCCAGAGCTTCACGAACGGCGCTAGCTCTTAGGGATCGCGAGCCAGACGTCCGCGCCGCCGCCTTCGCGGTTCGCTGCGTGCGCCGAACCGCGATGCGCCTGGGCGATCGCCGCTGCGAGCGCGAGGCCCAGGCCCGCGCCGCCGCTCGTCCGGGCGTCGTCGGCGCGTCCGAAGCGCTCGAAGGCGTGGGGGAGGAAGTCCGGTGGGAAGCCTCGGCCGTGATCCACGACGTGGAGCTCGACGCTGCCGTTCCGGTCGAGCGCGCTCAGGCTGACGTCGCCGGCTCCGTGCCGCAGCGCGTTGTCAACGAGGTTGCCGAGCGCCTGCTCGAGTCGCAGCCGGTCGCCGCTCAGCGCGACGCCGTCCGCAGCCTCGGCCTGGATCGTCCGCCCCGATGCCTCGGCGCGCGGCTGGAACGCGTGCTGCACGGTTGCGAACAGTTCGGCCGCGCGCAGTTCGTCATGACGGAGCGGTAGCCGTCCGTCGTCGGCCTGCGCGAGGACGAGCAGGTCCTCTGCCAGACGCGCCAACCGATCGGTCTCCGCTTCCGCGGAGCGCAGCGCGTCCTCCAGCTCAGGAGCGGTTCGGGGCTTCCTCAGCGCGAGGTCGAGCTCGGTCTTCATCAGCGCGAGCGGCGTCCGGAGCTCGTGGCTCGCGTCGGCGACGAAGCTTCGTTCGCGCTGGATGGCGCGCTCGAGGCGGGCGAGCATGGCGTTCAGCGTCTCCGCCAGGCGCGTGATCTCGTCCTGAGCGGGCCCCGCGTGCAGCCGCCTGCCGGGATCCTCGCCCGAGATCGCCGCCGCCTCCGCGCGCATCTCGTCCACGGGCTGGAGAGCGGCCCTCGACAGCCAGTAGCCGAGGGCGGAGCTGAGGAGGAGCGCGATCGGCGCGGCGATGATCAGTTGGGCGAGGAGCTTGCGGAGGGCGTCGTTCCGATCGCCGAGCGCGGCGCCGACGACGACCGTCCGTCGTCCCTCCTCGGTCTCGACGAAGCTCGACTTGATTCGGACGTCCCCTTTGAGATCGCCGACCTGATCCAGCTCGACTCGGCCGCCGGCCCGCGCCTCCCGCAGCTGCTCGGGCGAGGCGAGCGACGGCTGGCCGGGAGCAGTGATCTCCGTGAACCCCTCCTCCTCGAACCGCGGGCCGGTCCTCTCGCCCGCACGGGCCAGCGCGGCGGCATCCCGCAGGCGTTCTTCGAGGCCCTCGTCGACGGCCTCGTCCAGCGAGGCAGCGACCCGAAAGTAGAGGAACGCCCCCGTCGCCGCGAGGACGATCGCCATCGCGATCGCGAACGCGATCGTCAGGCGGAGCCTGATGGGGAAGCGCGTCATGCGTCGCGCAGTCGATACCCGGCGCCGCGCACGGTCTCGATCGACTTCCGCCCGAACGGCCGGTCGATCTTCTCGCGGAGATACCGCACGTACACATCGACGACGTTCGAGCGGTTCTCGTAGCCGTAGTCCCAGCAGTGGTCGAGCAGGTGAAGGCGGGAGAGCACGTGGCCGGGCCGCCGCATGAACGCCTCGAGGATGCGGAACTCCTTCGCCGAGAGCTCGAGCTCGCTCTCGCCGCGCCATGCCTGGTGCGTGGCCGGATTGAGCCGGAGGTCGCCGACCTCGAGGACGGTCGGCCGCTCGACCGGCGGCCGCCGGGCTAGAGCGCGAAGGCGGGCGAGGAGCTCCACGAACGAGAACGGCTTCGTCAGGTAGTCGTCCGCACCTGCGTCGAGACCGGCGACGCGGTCGTCGACCGAGCCGCGCGCAGTCAGCATCAGGACCGGCGACCAGATCCCGGACCGGCGCAGCTCGCGGCAGACGTCGAACCCGTTCTTGCCGGGCAGGAGGACGTCGAGGACGATTGCGTCGTACTCGGTCGCCGCCGCCATCCAGAGCGCGTCGTCGCCCGATGCGGTGACGTCGGCGGCGTAGCCCTCCTCGCGGAGGCCGCGCCGGATCAGCCCAGCCATCTTCGGCTCGTCTTCGACGATCAGAACCCGCACCAGACGAATGGTGGCAGGAGCAACATGAGAAGTAAATGAGGCTTACGAGAACCCGTCGAGGGCAGCCCCGACGAGGGTCGGCAGCGTGTCGAGGTTGTACCCGCCCTCCAATACTGCGGCAGTTCGGGGCCCCAGCGCCGCCGAGCGCCGGGCGAGCTCGCGGAATCCCGCTTCGGTGACGAGCATCCCCGCGAGCGGGTCCTCCTCGTGCGCGTCGAAGCCGGCCGACACGAGCACCAGGTTGGGCTCGAACGCCGCGACCGCGGGCGAGACGAGATCGTCGAACATCCGCAGGTAGTCGGCGTCTGTCGATCCCGGCGGCAGGGGGATGTTGAGGAGGGTCTCGCCCTGCTCGCCCGGGCCGCCGGTGCCGGGATACAGCGGCCACTGGTGGATCGAGACGAAGAAGACGCTGGGGTCGTCGATGAAGACGTCCTGCGTCCCGTTCCCGTGGTGGACGTCCCAGTCGACGATCGCGACTCGCTCGACGCCGGAGTCGGCCTGAGCGGCCCGCGCCGCGATCGCGACGTTGTTGAACAGGCAGAAACCCATCGGCTCCTGCGGCGTCGCGTGGTGCCCCGGAGGGCGGACGAACGCGAAGCCCCCGACCTGTGCCGCCTCGATCGCCACGCCGGCCGCGAGCAGCGCCGCCTCGTAGCTCGTCTCGGACGCGACGGTGTCCATCGTGAGCATCGTCGGGCGCTCGAGCGAGCGGATCATCTGGATGAGCCCAGCGCTGTGGCAGCGCTCGACGTCCTCCGCCGTCGCCGGCGATGCCTCCTGCCAGTCGAACGCGTCCTGGAGCACGGCGAGGCGCCCGCCCTGCTCGGGGTGGTCGCCCGTCGGATGGAGGCGTGCCATGTCCGCGTGGCTGAGGACGTCCATCAGACGACCACGACGTCCGGGAGCTCGAGCCTGCTCCAGAGCTCATAGGCGTCCCGTCCCGTGCGTGCGGCTGCGTACAGGCTGATCACGGTGCCGTGGGAGACGACGATCGTCCGCTCGTCGAGGCCGTCGACGGCTGCGGAGAACCGTGCCAGCGCCGCCGAGGCGCTCTCCTCGCCGTACACGACCTCGTCGGGCCGTTCGAAGAGCCTCCGGATCGAGCGCCGCAGCTCCTCGGCCTCCACCCAGGGCACCGTGCGCCGTGCGGTCTCGCGGAGCGCGGCGGACTCCTGCACGTCCTGGCCGAGCTCGGCGCCGACGAGCTCGGCCGTCTCGCGGGCCTTCGGCTCGGTGCTGGAGAGCATCGCCGTCGGCCCGTGCTCGCGAAGGCGAGCCGCGAGCGGCCCGCATCGCCGCCGGCCCTCCTCGCTCAAGCGCCACTCCTCCGCGGGCCGCGCCCGATCGAGCTCCGGAAGGCTATGCCGGACCAGCAGCACGGGCCGCGAGCCGCTCGGCGAGCTGGTTCAGGCCCCAGCCGCGTACGAGCGAAGACGCCTCCGCCCACGTCGGGGACTGGTCTTCGAGGGGAGGGAGCGGGGCGGAGGCGTCCAGCGTCGCGATTCGCCGGTAGAGCTCCAACTCCTCTCGTTGCTGCGGGAAACGGCCGGCGTCGAGCGCCGCCTCGAGCGTCCCGTGCTGCTTGAGAATCGTCGCCGCAGTCTTCGGCCCGACGCCCTTCGCACCGGGCAGCCGGTCGGACGGGTCGCCCCGTAGTGCGATGAAGTCCGGGACCTGCTCGGGCTCGACCCCGTACCGCTCGCGCACCTCGTCGGGCCCGATGCGCGCAAGCTCTGAGACGCCCCGGATCGGCGTCACGATGACCGTCCGCTCGCTCGCGAGCTGGAAGAGATCGCGGTCGGAGGTGACGACCACGCAGTCGCCACCTCGTTCGCCCTCGGAGCGCACCGCAGCGGCGACGAAGTCGTCCGCCTCGTAGCCGGCCTCCTTCGCCGTCGCGAAGCCGAGCGCCTGGACAAGCTCCGGCAGCATGTCGAGCTGCTCGAGCAGCGAGTCGTCGAAGTGCCGCCCAGACTGGTACGCCTCGAACGCCTTGTGCCGGTAGGTCGGCACGGTCAGCGTGTCCCAGCCGACGAACACCGTCCGCGGCTCCTCCATCTCCCAGAGCCGGATCAGCATGTTCGTGAAGCCGACGACGGCGTTCTTGTTGATCGACTTCGGGAGCGCGTGGTAGGCGCGGTGCGCCAGCGAGTCGCCGTCGATGACGAGGAGCGGTAGCGTCACAGCGTCTTCTCGAGGTCGTGGATCGCCTCCATCAGCCGCTCGGTGGCGATCTTCGAGCTGCGGCGGATGTCCAGGTCCCTGAGATCGTCGAGCTCGACCGGCGGGCCGTAGGCGACGCGAAGCGGGCCGAGCCGCGAAAGCCTCTCGGTGCCGCCGATCGCCGCCGGTACGAGCGGGACGCCTGCGGCCAAGGCCACGCGCGCCGCCCCGCTCCGCGGGCGCGCCTTGCGCGTCTTCTTGCCCTTGTTGCGGCGCGTGCCCTCGGGGAAGATTGCGACGACCTCGCCGGCCTGCGCGAGCTCGATCGCGCGCTTCACCGCCCCCTCGTCGCCGGTGCCCCGCTGGATCGGGAAGGCGCCGGCGCTGTTCAGGATCCAGCCCAGGGGCGGGAAGTACAGCTCGGCCTTCGCCATGAACCGCAGCTGACGCCTCGGATAGAGCGGAATGCCGAGCGGCCACGGGTCGAGATTGGACATGTGATTCGCCGCCAGGACGTACCCGCCGTCGCGCGGGAGGTTCTCCTCACCCTTGCTCTTGAACCGAAACAACCGGCCGATCGGGCCTGCGGTGAGGGTGCCGATCAGGTGGTACATACGAGACTTCACGGTGCCGCAGTATCCCTGCGCCAAGTCGGCCGGGCGAGGCCTCTGCGCTACCCTCGGGCGTTGTGAAGACCCTGGTCATCGCAGAAAAGCCCTCCGTTGCGCGGGATATCGTCGCCGCGCTGCCGGGCACGTTCGACGAGCACAAGAACTTCTACGAGTCGGACGACACCGTCGTCACGTTCGCCGTCGGGCACCTGCTCGAGCTCTCCGATCCGGAGGACTACGACCCTGCCTGGAAGTCCTGGAAGCTCGAGAACCTGCCGATCATCCCGAGCGAGTTCAAGGTGCGGCCGCGCGACAAGAAGTCGGCCACACAGCTCAAGCTGATCCACAAGCTGCTGACGAGGAAGGACGTCGACCGCGTCGTCAACGCGTGCGACGCCGGACGCGAGGGCGAGCTCATCTTCACGCACATCTACGAGACCGCCGGCGTCGACAAGCCGGTGGAACGTCTCTGGGTCAATTCGATGACGAGACAGGCAATTCGCGACGGGTTCGCGAAGCTCCGACCGGCGGAGCAGGTGGAGCCGCTCCGCGATGCCGCGAGGTCGCGCTCCGAGGCCGACTGGCTCGTCGGGATGAACGCGACGCGCGCGGCCACCGTCAGGCGGGGCTGGGGTGCCGGTGTCGTCTCGCTCGGCCGCGTGCAGACGCCGACGCTGGCGATGATCGTCCGGCGTGAGCGCGCGATCCAGGCGTTCGTCCCGGAGCCGTACTGGCTCGTCCACGCGACTTTCGACCCGCGCTACCAGGGCCTGTGGTTCGAGGGCGAGGAGACACGGCTCAAGGACGGCAAGCGGGCCGACGAGATTGTCGCAAAGGTCAAGGGCAGGACGGGCCGCGTCGAGTCGGTCGAGCGCAAGGAGCAGTCAGAGCGCGCGCCGCTCCTCTACGACCTGACGTCCCTCCAGCGGGACGCGAACCGCCGCTTCGGGTTCTCGGCCCGCCGGACGCTGAGCGCCGCCCAGTCGCTGTACGAGGGCAAGAAGGCGATCACGTACCCGCGGACGAACTCCCGCTTCCTGTCCGGAGACCTCGTCCCGCAGCTGAAGCCGACGGCCAGGACGCTGCTGCCGATCGGGGAGTACGCGCAGGCGGCGCAGTACGTCCTCGATCTCGACCAGCTTCCACTCGGGCGTGTCGTCAACGACGCGAAGGTCGACGACCACCACGCGATCATCCCCACCGACATCTCGCACGACCTCGGCGGGTTCTCACCCGACGAGCGGCGGATCTTCGACCTGGTCGCGCGTAGGTTCCTCGCCGTCTTCCACCCCCCGGCCCGCTATGCGCGGACGACGGTCGTGACCGAGGTCGAGAACGAGCACTTCCGCACTCGCGGCAAGGTCACGCTTGAGGCCGGGTGGCGAGGGGTCTACGGGGTGGAGCCCGACGCGAACGGCCAGAAACAGGATGAGGACGCCGAAGGCACGGGCGAGCTCCCGACCCTCGAGCAGGGTCAGGAGGTTCGCTGCGTCGAGGCGGAGAGCGAGGCCAAGGAGACCAAGCCGCCGCCCCGCTACACCGAGGCGACACTGCTTTCGGGGATGGAGACCGCCGGCAAGCTCGTCGACGACGAGGAGCTTCGCGAGGCGATGAAGGAGCGCGGTCTCGGTACGCCGGCGACCCGCGCGGAGATCATCGAGACGCTGATCCGCCGCGAGTACGTCGAACGCGCGGGCAAGGATCTCCAGCCGACGCCGAAGGGTCTCGGCGTGGTCACGATGCTCGAGGAGCATCCGATTACCTCCGCCGAGCTGACCGGCGACTGGGAGAAGCAGCTCTCCGACATCGAGCATGGGAACGGCGACCGCTCGGCGTTCATGGAGGGCATCGCCGGGTTCGCGAAGGCGACCGTCGAGGAGATCGCCAACCTGGACGACGACAAGATCAAGGTCGAGCGCGCCGAGCTCGGTCTCTGCCCGCGCTGCGGCGCCGAGACGGGCGAGATCATCAAGGAGAACGCGCGCGCCTACGGCTGCACGAGCTGGAAGAGCCGTGAGGAGCCGGGCTGCGGCTTCGTGATCTGGAAGCGCGTCGCCGGCCGCACGCTCACGCCGGAGATCGCGCGCCAGCTGCTCGAGGAGCGGCGGACGCGCGAGGTGCTCTCAGGCTTCCGGTCACGCGCCGGGAAGCCGTTCCGCGCCAGGCTCGTGCTGAACGACGAGGACAAGGTCGAGTTCGAGTTCCCGGTCTCGCGGAAGCGCCAGGCAGAGCAGGAGGGGGAGGAGGAACAGACGGCGCCCGCCCCCGCGGCCGCTGAGTAAACCTGTCCGTAACAAACCTTTCGGCGCCGTATCCGTACTAGTTGGTGGGGGTTCCGTTGGACCCTGCGTCCAGAGGAATAGGTGGAGAAATCGGCACGTTTCTCCTACCAAACCCCAAGCGAGGGTCAGTAGCCCCTGGAAAAACGAGGAACGCGAACTCACAATGCGAAGAGAGGTCCGGCGAGCCTCTTAGAGTTACCAGGTTGCAGTCGCCCAAGTAGCTGAAAGGACGAAGAGAGCCGCTTTGACACCGCATCAGCTTCAGGAGCTTCTGGAGAGCGAGCAGGCGCGCCCGTTCATCGAGCAGGGTGAGGAGCGCGGTCACATCGAGCCGGTCGAGCTCGAGGCGTTTGCCGTCGAGCACGACCTCGGCGAAGAGGAGATCGAGCAGCTCACGCGTGAGCTCGAGGCGATCGGTCTCGAGGTGCGCGAGGCGAGGGCCGAGACCGAGAAGGCAGAAGCAGAGGCTGCGAGGAAGCAGGCCGATCCCGAGGCGATCGTCGGCTCCGCCGACAGCCTCCAGCTGTTCCTGGCCGACGTCGGCCGGCACAAGCTGCTGACCGCCGCCGAAGAGGTCGCTCTCGCCAAGCGCATCGAGCGCGGCGACCTGATCGCCAAGCGCGAGATGATCGAGTCCAACCTCCGGCTCGTCGTCTCGATCGCCAAGGGCTACCGCGGGCTCGGCGTCCCCTTCCTCGACCTGATCCAGGAGGGCACGCTCGGCCTCAATCGCGCGGTCGAGAAGTTCGACTGGCGGCGCGGGTTCAAGTTCTCGACCTATGCGACCTGGTGGATCCGCCAGTCGGTGCAGCGCGCAGTCGCCAATCATGCGCGGACGATCCGCGTGCCCGTCCACGTCGTCGAGCGCCAGCAGAAGCTGTCGCGGGCCGCACGCCGGCTCGAGGTTGAGCTCGGTCGCGAGGCGACGAAGGACGAGCTGGCCGAGGCGACGGGGCTGCCGATGCAGCACGTCGACGAGGCGCTCGGCGCCGCCCACGCGTCGGTCTCGCTGAACCAGACGGTCGGCGCGGACGACGAGGGCGAGCTCGGCGACCTCTTCGCCGACCGCGAGGCGGCCGACCCGTTCGACGAGGCCGAGGAGTCGCTGCGGAAGCAGGGCGTCCGCCGTGCGCTGGACGCGCTGCCCGAGCGCGAGCGGCGGATCCTGGAGCTGCGCTTCGGCTTCGAGGGCGAGCCGTGGACGCTCGAGGCGATCGGCCACGAGCTCGACCTGACGCGCGAGCGCGTCCGGCAGCTCGAAGCGCAGGCGCTGGCCAGGCTGGCGGCGCTGCGCGACCTGGCCGCCGTTTCGGCGAACTAGCCGAGCGACACGGGGAGGCGCGCTTGGTTCCAGGCGTCGCGGAGAGACTCCCGGTGGAACGCCCATAACAGAAGCCCGACGACCAGAAGCGCCCCCTCATCGATCGGGCCGGGAATCGGCAAAGCGCCGAACGCGACGAGCCCGCGCAGCCAGTTAGGGATCCGGCCGTCGGAAGCCAGGATCGTCACGGCCCGGACGATTCGACGGGCTCCCGAGTTCATCCCGGCGAGTCTACGGCCCGTCTTGGCCCCGTGGTCAGCGCGGATGAGGCGAAGGCCCGTATCCGCGGGGGCAGTCGGCCTGCTAGAACGCGAGAGCGATGCCTCCGACGTTTGCGCCCGGGAAGATTGCCTACGTCCAGATCCCCTCGACGGACGTGGATAGCTCGGCTGCGTTCTACGAGTCGGTCTTCGGCTGGAACATCAGACGGCGCAGCGACGGCGAGATTGCCTTCGACGACGGTGTGGGAGAGGTGAGCGGCACCTGGGTCACCGGCCGGCCGCCGTTGTCGGAGCCCGGCCTGCTGATCTACGTCATGGTCGACAGCGTCGAAGAGTCCCTCGAGAAGATCGTCCGGGCCGGCGGTGAGGTCGTCAAACCGCTCACTCCGCAGAGCGAGGGCGAGGCATTCGCGACGTTCCGCGATCCTGACGGAAACGTCCTCGGCGTCTTTCATCAGCCCTAGGTCGCGGCTCCGGACAGGTCAGGCTCGAGATCGGCCGGCCGCGAGCAGAAGAAACGCAGCTGCTGCGACCAACCGAGAATTGTCCGAACCTGTGACGTTCAGCGTGGGAATTTTTGACGCCCTTGACCCAGATCCGGCTTGACACTCCGCGGTGTCTGACACCTTGACCGGGAAACGTCCTCGGCATCGTCCAGCAGCCGTAGGTCCTTATGTCACGCGGACGTCGAACCCGAGCAAGACGAGCGGCCAGACGGCGATCGCCAGAGCGGCGGAGAGCAGGCGCTTCGTCCGATCGAGACTCTCGAGATAGTTCTCCGAGCTCGCCACGATGACCCCGATCACCAAGTAGATCACAAGGAGGAGGCTCGTCCGGCGCATGCGCATGGCTGTCTTCTTCCACCGCCGAGCGCCGATGAAACGACCTCAGGCGACCACCGTTCCTTTGCCAAGCTCGCTCGGCTCGTTCTGGCCCGACACGCTACTTGCGGCGTCAAGGACTGCTGGTGAAGTTACGCCCCATGCAGTCGCGCCAACGCCGCCTCAACCCTTTCGCTGACCGGCCCGCGGAGTTGCCGATAAGCGGTGTAGACGACGATGTTCGCCACGTGGTAGGCGATCTCCGGCTGCCCGAGTGTCCCGCTCCCTTCGTAGAGATTCGCGCCAGCCTGGGCCTCCTCTGCGCTATCGAACACCAGGATCCAAAAGCCCTGCTCTGACCGCAGCTCGCCACGACCGACCTCGCTGAGGCTGATGCCTTCAGTCTTGAAGGCATCCCTGACCTCTGAACGAGAAAAGGTCGGGTGTTCGTCACCGCCCCCGCACCCAGCGAAAATGACGAGCGCCACTGCCAAACCAGTCCGGCGACTCATGACGCCAGGCTAGTCCGGTTCGTCCTAACGGTCTCTGCTACTGAGCTACTCCGACCGCTGTTCAGGCGAGCCTAGCGGCTGACCGTCAAGACGACGTTTCCCGTCTTCTGCTCGATTTCGACATACCTGGTCGCCTCGACCACTTCCTCTAAGGGATACGTCCGGTCGATCACAGCCCGGTAGCGCCCCGCCTCGATGAGGTCCTTGAGGAAGAGGACATCCTTCTTCGTGTAGTTGGTGATGCCGAGGATCACGCGCTTGTCGCCCAGCCGCCTGGTCACCAAGGCGAGAACCGGGACATGCCACATGAAGCCGAGGTCAGTTTCGACGTAGATCCCGCCGGGCTTCAATGAGCGTCGGCAGCGCCTGAACGAGTGCTTGCCGACGGCGTCGAAGATGACGTCGTACCTCTCTCCGTTCTTGGTGAAGTCCTCCCGGGTGTAGTCGATCACTCTGTCGGCCCCGAGCGAGTCGACGAGCTCGAGGTTCTTCGTGTTGCAGACCGCAGTGACGTCGGCGCCGAAGTGCTTCGCGAGCTGCACGCCCGCAGTCCCGACCGAGCCCGAGGCGCCGTAGATGAGGATGCTCCGGCCCTGCCGTAGGTCAGTGTCGCGGAGGCAAGCGAGCGCAAGGCTCGCCCCGTCGCAGACAGCCGCGGCCTGCTCGAAGGTCATACCGGCCGGCTTGTGCGCAAGTGGGTCGCTCTCCCGCATGCAGACCAGCTCCGCGTGCGCCCCGTGGCCGTTGACGCCGAAGACCTCGTCACCGACCTCGAACTCGGCCACCGCTGTGCCGACGGCCTCGACCTCTCCGGCCAGCTCCATTCCGAGGATCCTCTGCTTCGGTCGACGGAGGCCGGTGAAGAAACGGACGATGAACGGCGACGCGCTCCGAACGCCGCAGTCGGTCCGGTTGACCGTCGTCGCGTGGACCTTGATCAGCACCTCGTCGTCGCCGGGCACGGGTTTCTCGACTTCTTCGAGGCGCAGCACGTCCGGCGGTCCGTAGGTGTCGTAGACAACCGCTCTCACGCGGCCGTTCCCATCATCCGCCGCCCTGGCCGCTACGCCGCAGCTCGCCTGAGCGCGGACAGCAGGGTCTCGAATTCGTACGAGTCGTCGTGCCTCGCGCCGTTGATGAAGAGAGTCGGCGTGCCGTTGACACCGCTCCGCACGCCGCTCAAGAAGTCTTCGTGGACACGCGCGGCGTGGACGTGCTCGGTCAGCTCCCTCCCGAACGACCCGACGTCGAGCTCGGAACAGACCGGGCTCCAGTCCTCCGGGTAGAAGGCGAGGATCACCGGCTGACCCCGAAAGTCGGCGAGCGACACGGTCTGGTCGGGCGTCGAGGGAAGTTCGAAGTCAGGCGCCGAGGTCCCAGGTAGCAGTGGCGTTGCATGAGCGCTCATCGCGGGAAGTTCATCAGTTTGGGGGCGCAGGCGCCCCACTAAGGAGCGGTTCCGCGACCGGAGCTAAGCGGCGACGAGGTCGGCGTACTCGGGATGCTTCTCGAGATACCCGGCCGCGAACGGACAGACGGCCGTGACCGTCAAGCCTCGTGCGCGGATGTCGTCCAGGACGCCGGCGACGAGACGGCCTCCCACGCCGTGTCCCTCGAGCTCCTCGGCGACCTCCGTATGGACGAGGATGAGGCTGCCTGGTCGCTCCCGGTAGTAGAGAAAGCCGGCCAGATCCCCGTCCACCCGAGCCTCGAACCGGTGCTCGACGGGGTTGTCGACAACCTCGAGCGATTCGCCGGTCATGCGCGGAACCCAACCTCGCGGTGACTGCCGTCGCAGAACGGCTTGTTTCCCGAGTGGCCGCAGCGGCAGAAGGCCGCCCTCGGCAGCTCCTCGGAGGTCCCGTCTGGACGGACGACACGGATCGGACCCCTGACGAGCAGTGGGCCGTTCTCCATCGGCTCGACCTCGAGCGTCTCCGGAACGGGCGCTGACGTTCCGTCGGCGCGCCGCCAGCGGAGCGCTCCAGAGGGACATCCGTCGACGGCGGCCACGATCTCGTCCGTGCTTGCTCCGTCCATGTCGATCCAGGGACGCCGCGCCGAATCAAACACGCGTGGCAGCGCTCGCACGCAGCGCTGTGAGTGGAAGCAAAGCTTCGGATGCCACTCGACGACGATCTCGCCGTTGACGTACTCCCGGGGCCCTGCTCGGGGCGGCGCCGCCTGCTCAGCCACAGTCTTCGCCGTTGGCGTTCTCGGCGCCGGGCAGGCGCGACAGGAGCTCGGCCAGCTGCTGCAGCTCGTCGACGCCGAAGCGCCCGTCGAAGAGGGCCTGTACCTCCGCAAGGTGTGACTGTGACGCGGCCTGGAACTTCTCCCGGCCGGCGTCGGTGATGACTGCGTAGACGACGCGCCGATCCGTCGCGCAGGAGGCTCGCTCGACGTAGCCGGCCGCCTCGAGGCCGTCGAGCAGCCGAGTCACACCCGACGCGGTCAAGAGCAGCTCATCGGCCAGATCGACACGACGCATCCGGCCCTCGTCGGCGCGCGCGAGTCGCAAGAGCGCCTCGTAGTCGTTGAGCGTCAGGCCGTGCTCGGCGAGCAGGCTGCCGCTCAACGCCCGCGTGGTTGAAGCGTGCGCGTGCAGCAAGCGGACCCAGGCATCTAGGGCGACAGAAGCTTGTGTAGACAACACTTGACGACTCAATGTCTCTCCGCTAGCATCACTTGCGCACTCAACTATAGCGTACTCAAGGAGAATCCACAATGACCACGACTGTTGATCTTCGCCGATCGCTCGCAGGGAGCTGGGAGCTGGACCCGGTCCACTCCTCGATCGGCTTCGAGATCCCGTACCTCTCGGGCACGTTCAAGGGCCAGTTCCGCGACGCCGAGGCGAAGCTCACCGTTCACGACGGAAAGGCCCAGCTCGACGGGCTCGCGCGCGTCGCGAGCGTCGACGTCAAGGACGAGAACCTGTCGGCGCACCTGCAGTCTCCGGACTTCTTCGACGCCGAGCGCTACCCCGAGCTGCGCTTCAGTGCGCGTGAGCTCGAGCTCGACAGCGAGACCATCTCCGCCGGCGGGGTCCTCACGATCAGGGGCGAGACGAAGCCGGTCGACGTGACCGGAACCCTGACGCCGCCGATGGTCGACGCCTTCGAACGCGAGCGCATCGGGCTCGTGCTCTCGAGCAAGGTCGACCGCCATGAGTTCGGCGTCAGCTTCCAGATGCCGCTGCCGAGCGGCGAGCCCGCGATCGGCGACGAGGTCACGATCATCGCCGAGCTCTACTTCATCAGGGGGAGCTAGCGGCGGTGAAGATCCTCGGGATCTCGGGCAGCCTCCGCGACGGCTCGTACAACACGAAGCTGCTACGCACCGCCTCGGAGCTGCTGCCGCCGGAGGTCGAATTCGAGCAGTGGAACGCGCTCAAGGCGGTTCCACCGTATGACGAGGACGACGACGTCCAGCCGGCACCGGCGGCCGTCGCCGCGTTGCGAGAGGCGATCGCAGGCGCCGACGCTGTCCTGTTCGCGACTCCCGAGTACAACTGGTCGATCCCGGGCGTGTTGAAGAACGCCATCGACTGGGTCTCGCGTCCGCTCGCGTCGAATCCGCTGCGGAACAAGCCGGTCGCGGTGATCGGCGCGAGCACCGGCGCCTTCGGAGCGGTCTGGTCACAGGCCGAGCTGCGGAAGGTGCTCTCCTCGACCGGGGCCCGGGTGCTCGAGAACGAGGTCGCCGTCGGCCATGCCCAGACCCGCTTCGACGACGACGGGCGTCTAGCCGACGCCGAGCTACGAGAGCAGCTTGGCGAGGTCCTCGAGGCGCTCGCCGCCGAGGTTGCCGCCAGGCCGCGCGTCCTGGCCGGAGCAGCGTGATGCGCATCGAATCGTCCATCACCGCCGTCACCTGGCTGCCGTTCGCGGCATTGGACGCGCTGCCCGACCTCCCGATCGGGATCGGGGTTGCGCACCACGACGAGCCGCCGCCCGAGGTGCTCGGCGACCTCGACGAGCTGCGTGACGCGGATCGCTTTCGAGAGGCCAACCGGCTCCAGGGCTGGATCGAGATCGACCGCGGTCGGATCGTCGACCACGGCTCGGAAGGGCGCAGCCTCGTCCCGGCTTCAGGCCTCGACCTCGAGGAGGGCCAGATCGCCTTCCCGGCCGTCGAGTACCCGGTCCTCCGGCCTGCCCCCGAGCTCGGTGACGGATTCGTTCGTTTCCAGCAGACCGTGGGCGGACGGATCGGCTTCCCCGTCCCGCGACCGCTTCGCGGCCGGGGGTATTTCCACATCGGCTCCGCGCAAGCATGGACGACGCTCGAGCTCGTGATTCGAGCCGACGGGACCTCCGACGCCAGGCTCATTGCTGCGAGCCCGTTTCCGCGCCACTCGATCTACGACCGCAACGGCATCCTCGTCTCGGAGCACGGATTGACCGACTTCGACGGCTGGTACCGCGAGAGCTACGACGAGTCGCCGTGGGCGGGCGACGCGCTCGAGGACGAGCTCGACCGGGTCGCGATTCGCAACGTGGGTCAGATTGACAGGCGGAGGCTCGGTCGCGGCGAGACCCTGGTCGAGCAGGGTGAGCCGGGGGCGGACATGTTCTTGCTGCTCGAGGGCGTGCTTGCCGTCGAGATCGACGGCGAGATCGTGGCGCGCGTCGGTTCGGGCGCAATGCTTGGAGAGCTGGCCGTCCTCGGCGACGGCACGCGAACGGCCACGCTGCGTGCCGTCAGTCCGTCGCGCGTGGCGGTCCTGACACCCACCCACAGGCTCGCCGAGCTCGCGTTGGCCCGGCGTCAGACCAGTCCCTGATCGGCGGTCGTTGCTGCGCTTCGATAGCGTGGCGGCATGGATCCCGAGCGGGCCCGCGAGCTCCTGTCCGCCCAGCGCGAGCGACTCGAGCGAGCGCTGGCCCGGCTCGGCCGGCGAGACACCGGCGAGCCGGCCGACGAGGAAGATCCGGCCAACCTGGGCGCCGAGCTCTACCAGGACGAGCTCGACGAGGGTCTCGCCGACGATCTCCGCGAGCAGCTCGCCGCCGTCGAGCGCGCCGAAGCGCGCCTTGCTGCCGGAACCTTCGGCCTCTCGATCGAGAGCGGCAAGCCGATCCCGGACGAGCGCCTCGAAGCCGTCCCGACGGCCGAGCGGACGGCCGAAGAGGAGGCGGCGCGGTAGCCCCGCCGCCCTGTGGCCTCCGGCTAGAGCCGCTCGGCTAGGTACCGAAGAGCGAGTGGGTAGCGGTACTCGATGTACGCATGCGTTGCGTCGAAGAGCTCGAAGAAGACATCGGTGACGCCGATGCGCTCGAGCGCCGCGCGGAACGCCTCGGCCCCGAGATCGAGGTAGTACTCGTCGCGGTTGCCCGAGTCGATGTAGACCGCGCGGAGGCCGCGTAGCGCCTCGGCACGGTCGGGCACCATCCGGACCGGGTCCCACGCAAGCCAACGCTCCCAGATCTCCGGGATGAGCTGCCCGGTCGCGATCTCGAACGGCAGTCGCACGGTCCCGTCCGGATCGGCTGAGTAGCAGGCCGCCATGCACCAGACGTTGAGCATCCAGACGTCGCTCTTCTTCGCCATCGCCGGCCGCGAGCGGAAGTCTTCCCAGAACCGCTCATAGGAGCCGCCGTAGTCGTCCCGCAGCGTCCGCGCCGCCTGGCGGAACTCGGGGAGGTAAGCGTTCTCGAACAGCGCGTCGCCTGCGTGGGTCGCCAGGCCGCCCCAGAGGTCGGGCCGGAGCATCGGCGTGACCATCGCCCCGTAGCCGCCGCTCGACTTGCCGGTGATGGCTCGCCCTTCGCGCGCAGCGATCGTCCGGTAGCGCCCATCCACCCACGGCACGACCTCGTCGCAGAGGTAGGTGTGGTAGTTGCCGGTCCCCGGCGAGTCGAGGAACTGGCTGCCTCCGAGCGACGTCCAGGCGTCGACGAAGACGACGAGCGCCGGAGGTACGGAGTCATCCGCGAACAGACCATCCACGAGCTCGACCACCGACGGCCGGAACGCCACGCGGTTCCGCCACATGTCGATCTGGCCGGTCAGGCCCTGGATCAGGTAGATCGACGGGTACCGCTGGGACGAACCCTCCTCGTACGCCGGCGGCAGGTAGACCCACACCGGCCGCTCGTGCGGATCCCCGAGCGGATTGCCGCGCAGGGCCTCGCTCGTGATCGTCGATTCCTCGAGCCGACCTCGCAGCTCAATCGACCAGGGGCGGATGGGAACCTCCTCTCGGAATGCGGAAGAGGTGTGTAACAGAATCGGCGGTCGAGAGTCAGTGGTCGCAGCCCCGACGAATGGAGGAACGATGGCGACCTATCCCGGCGTCTACGTGCAGACGAACGACGCGGACGAGAACCGCGTGATCGCGTTCAGGCGTGACGAGAGCGGTTCGCTGTCGGAGCTCGGCGCCTACCTGACGGGTGGCGCCGGCGACGGTGTGCCGCACCTGACGTCACAGGGCTCCGTCGTCCTCACAGGCGACGGAACACAGCTCCTGGTGACGAACGCCGGCAGCGGCGATCTGAGCGCCTTCGCCGTCGGCGCGGACGGGCTCTCGCTGGTCGGAACGGTGGCCACCGGCGCCGCGCCGAAGAGCGTCGCCGAGCACGAGGGGCTCGTCTACGTGCTCAACACCGGCCGGCCGTCGCTCGTGGGCCTTCGACTCGACGGCCTGGAGCGAATCGCCGAGTACGAGCTCGCCGAGGGCTCCGATCCAGCCCAGGTCGGCTTCACACCCGACGGGTCCGGGCTCATCGTCACCGATCGTGGCGCGGATGCGATCGTGCGCTACCTCGTCGACGACTCGGGCCGCCTCGGCGACGCCTATGCCTCGCCGTCCTCTGGCCCGACGCCGTACGGCTTCGCCTTCGCGGGTGACACGCTCGTCGTGACCGAGGCCTTCGGCGCGGCGAAGGGGAAGGCGGCCGCGTCGTCGTATCGCGTCGGCGACGGCGAGCCGGTGCCCGTGTCGAGGTCGATCGGCAACGGGCGCAGCGAGATCTGCTGGGCGGTCGTGACGAAGGACGGCCGCTATGCCTTCACCACCAACTTCGCCGACGGAGCCGTGTCGCGCTACGCAATCGGCAACGACGGGAGCATCTTGCTCGAGGACGCAACGGCCGGCCTCGTGGTCGATGGACAGCCGGGCCTCCGCGACGAGGACCTGAGTGACGACGGAAGGTTCCTGTACGCGGTCGATGCAGACTCTCGCCGCGTCGTCGGGTGGGCTGTCGAGAGCGGCGGCCGCCTCGACCCGCTCGGATCGTGGGAGGGGCTCCCCGCCACGGCGGCAGGTCTCGCGGCCGGCTGATCGGGCCTACGAGGGCGAGCGCCAGCCTCGAAACGCGTCGAGCAGCCGCTGCTCGAGCTCGGAGGAAAGCTCTGGATCGGGTAGCCGTTCCGCCGCGTCGATCGTCAGGCGCATCTGCTCCACGTAGGCCCGACAGTCTCCGCAAATCGCCAGGTGCTCGTCGAACCGGCGCCGGTCGCCTTCCGGGAGTTGCCCTTCGAGGTAGTCCGTGACGAGCTCGACGAGCTCGGCGCACGTGAGCTCCGTCTCAGGCTTCATCCAAATACTCCTCGAGCGCGCGACGCACCTTGGACCTGGCTCGGTGAAGCAGAACGCGCTGGTTCGCCTCGCTGATCTCCAGAGCGTCGCAGACCTCGTCGGCGTCGAAGCCCTCGACGTCGCGCATCGTGATCACGATCGCCTGGGCGGGAGGGAGCCCGCCGATCGTCTTCTCGACCAGCGCCAGAGTCTCCGACGCGAGCAGCCGTTCCTCTGGAGCCCAGCTCGGAAGCGCCGATGCCCAGTGTCCGGGATAGCGGTCCTCGGGGCCGCGAAATCGATCGGGGTCGACCGACGGCTCGTCGGTACCGAGCGCCGAGAACGGGACGCTGCGGCCTTCCTTGGCCGCCCTCGTCTTCGCCTTGTTCGTGACGATCCGGAAGATCCAGGTCTTGAGCGAGGAGCGGCCCTCGAAACGCGTGCTGCCGTTGAGGACGCCGATCCACGCATCCTGGACGACCTCCTCGGCAACAGCGGGGCTGCGGACGTAGAGCTGGGCGATCCGGAGCATCGGACCCCCGTACCTGCTCACGAGCAGGGAGAACACGGACTCGTCGCCCGCTCGAAGGGCCTCGACGAGGGCGACCTCGTCTGCGAGGACCTGGCTCACGGCTCCGCGGTCGACCTTGCGATCTTCACGAGGACATGATCGCGCACCTGTAACGCACGAGCTCGCTTCCGAGACAGATCGTCGAATGGGCGATGTATGGGCAGTCTTCTCGGAGCTCGACGGCGTTACGCAGGAACGTCTTGCCGGCGTGCTCGAGACCCGCGGCGCCGACGCGCAGCAACAGGCCATGCGGCACGCCTTTCTCGGAGAGATCGACTTCCCGCACGACGCTCGAGTGCTCGAAGTTGGCTGCGGAACCGGTGTCTTGACGCGGCAACTCGCCGGGTTGCCGGACGTGTCCGCGGTCGTCGGCGTCGATCTCTCCCCGTTCCTACTCGCCAGAGCGCGCAAGCTGGCCGCCGAGCTCCCCAATGTCAGCTTCGCCTCCGGTTACATGGCGGTGTTCGACGGGGACTATGCGACCGCAACGGTCGCGCTCGGCGATCACGACCCGGTTCAAGCCTGCGTCGAGGCGATGATGGCGATCACGGTGAACGACCGCTGGCTCGTCCGAAGACTGCCTGCGCTTGCCCGTGCGTCCGGCTTCTCCGTCGCGTCGTTCCGGAGCTATGGATTCGCGGAGATCGAGGGCAGTGACTACATGCTCAGCGTCATCGACCGAGGCGCTGATCTGCTCCGTTCACGAGGGCAGATCGGCGAGGACTTCGCGGAGAGCCTGAGGCGTGAGGCCCGCCGGCGCGTCGAGGCCGGCACGTTCTTCGCGCATATCGCCTACGCGAGCCTCGTCGCGGAGAAGCCCGCCTAGGCGCGGACGCGGTCGCCCCAGTCGACGTTTTCGAGGGGCCACTCCCGCGCGAGCCAGTCCCGGAGCACTTCCTCGAGGAGCGGGTCGAGACCTTCCTCCCACGCAGATCTCCGCACCCACATCCATACGCGGGCGTCGTGGGTCTCCGAGGGGTTGATGTAGACACAGCCGAGCACCCGTGATTCGTCGGGCGCGACGACCGTATACGCGAACGAGCGTCGCAGCTCGAATTCCTTCTGGTGCCAGCCGAGATCGACGAGATTCTCGGCGACGGTCGAGACGAACGGTGGCTTTGGTGACCCGTCGGCGCCGACCCGATCGCAGAGGGCGTCGAAGTCCTTCACGACGTCGTTGATTAACAGCATCCGCAGGCGGAACCGCTTGTGCTCGAGCCCGGCAGGGATCACAAAGTCGTCTGGGACGAGCTCGGGCATGAGTCAGGCGGCTAGGGAAGCATGCCTTCGCGATACCGGCCGAGCTCGCTGTTCGGGAAACGCGCGTGCGCCTCCAGCCAGTCGGTCGTCTCCCGATCGACGCCCGCGCCGTGTCGCGACGCCGCCTCGTCGACCGGGAACGTGCTCCAGTCCGGGCCGGTTGAGAGCATCCGCGCGCCCACGGCGACCAGCACGCAGGGCCCGTCGCCCGCTCCCACGATCGTGTGCTTCGTCTCCGCCGGGCAATGGAAGAGGTCCCAGGCTCGCAGGGGCCGCTCCTGGCCCTCGACGATCAGCAGCGCTTCGCCGGAAAGCAACAGGAAGTCCTCCTGGTCGTCCTCCCAGTGGTAGATCGACATCGGCTCGCCCGGCCGGAGAACCTGGATGTTGATGCCGAGCTGAGAGAAGTCCGGGCCGCCCTCGAAACCCTCGAGCTCGCAGTAGGCCCCACGACCCTCGCGGTATGACCACGGCGCCTCACGCGCGTTCAGCACGAACCAGCCCTTGCCCTTGGGGACGAGCCCGTGCTCGGTCGACTCGAGCGGTGACTCTGGAACCATCGCCGGAACCTCGCGATCCCCTAGCCGGGAAGCAAGCCCTCGCGGTACCGGGCCGGCTTCGAGTCCGGGAAGCGCGCATACGCGTCCTTCGCCTTCGTCGTCTCCTGCTCCACGCCGGCGCCGCGGCGCAGCGCCGCCTCGTCGACGGTGTAAGCGCCCCAGTCCGGGCCGGTCGAGCGGTCGCGCGCCCCGACGGCTACGACCACGCACGGCGCGTCCCCGGACCCGACGATTGTGTGCTTCGTCCCGGCCGGGCAATGGACGAGGTCCCACGCTCTCAACGACCGCTCCTCGCCCTCGACAATCAGCAGCGCTTCGCCGGAGATGAGGAGGAAGTCCTCCTGATCGGCCTCCCAGTGGTACATCGACATCGGCTCGCCGGGTCCGAGAACCTGGACGTTGATCCCGAGCTGCGAGAACTCGGCCTCGTCGCCCTCCAGCCCCTCGAACTCGCAACGGAAGCCTCGCCCCGGGCGCTCGTACCACGGCGCCTCGCGCGCGTTCATCACGAACCAGCCCTTCCCCTTCGGGACGAGCCCATGCTCGGTCGACTCGAGCGGTGACTCGGGAGTCATCTGCGGAACCCTGCCGGATCGGTCAAGGCCACGCCAGACCTAGGATGGGAAAATCGACCTCGGGGAGTACCGACGCTCGAGCTACGAGACCTGGCAGGCCCAGGCGCCGGGCTGGGAACGCTGGCGCGCGCGGCTGGCCGAGGACCTGAGCCCTGTGCGCACGTGGCTGATCAGAGAGCTCGCACCGCGTCGAGGCGACACCGTGCTCGAGCTCTGCGCGGGGCCGGGCGAGACCGGCTTTGCGGCGGCCGAGCTCCTCGGGGAGGAAGGCCGGCTGCTCTCGACCGACTTTTCGGCCGAGATGGTCGCGGTGGCCCGCCGCCGCGGTGCGGAGCTGGGGCTCCGCAATGTCGACTACCGGGTGATCGACGCCGAGCGGATCGACCTCGAGGCCGAGTCGGTCGACGGGGTCCTCTGCCAGAGCGGCTACATGCTGGTGGCAGACCCCGCCGCCGCCCTCTCCGAAACGCGCCGCGTGTTGCGCCGCGGCGGGCGCGTGGCGATGTCCGTGTGGGGCGCGCCGGAGCGCAACCCATGGGCGGCGATCCCCGGCCGATTCCTCGTCGAGCGCGGCCACAGACCGCCGCCGGAACCCGGGGAGCCGGGCGCCTTCAGCATGGCGAGCGAGGAGCGCACGCGCGAGCTGCTCGAGGGCGCCGGCTTCGAGGGCGTTCGAATCGAGGAGGTCGCCGTGCAGTGGGTCCTCCGCGACCTCGACGAGTACCGGCGATGGCTGATGGACGTGTCGGCGTCACTGGGGGTGACGATCCGTGCACTGCCTGCCCAGGAGGCGACGGCGCTCACTGCCCGGCTCGAAGAGGCGTTCGCTTCCTTCGCGGCCGACGGCGGTTACGAGGTTCCCGGCGTCGCGCTCTGCGCCGTCGCGAGCTGATTTGGATAGACGACCTGCCGGTCGGCCAGCCGCGCCGCCGACTCCGGGTCGTGCGCGACCAGGTACACCGTCGGGTTCGCCGCGGCGTAGTCGCGGATCCGCTCGTGCGTGAGCCGCGCTGCCTCCTCGTCCGCTCCAACGCCGTCCACCTTTCCGCGGAGCATGAGCTCCTGCGTGTACGAGCTGTCGCCTGCGAGGAAGACGGTGTGGTCGCCGTCCTGGACGAGCACGCCGATCTGCCCCGGCGTGTGGCCGGGAACCGGGACGAGGACGACCCCCTCCGTCAGCCGGAGGCTCTGCGGGAACGGGCCGAACGGCGACGACTCGAGCTCGATCGGCGTGGGATGGAACCAGCCCGGCCACTGCTTGTTGGCGACGTAGCCGCGGAGGCGGCCCCGCAGACCCGAGGCGAACTCGAGCTCCGTGCGCGTGACGAGGATCTCGTTCTCGGGGAAGTGGTGCAGCCCGCCGGCGTGGTCGGTGTGGAGGTGGGTCATCACCACCCAGCGGACGTCGCTCGGGCGGATGCCCAGCCGCTCGAGCTGCGGGCCGATCTCCTGCTCGGGCTCGACCCACTCCCGGAAGGCGCGGAGGCCCGGGTGCCAGCGCACGAAGTAGCCGGGCTGGGAGGCGCGGGCGGCCTCGCCGGTGTCGACGGCGATCACGCCCTCCGGATGCTCGATCGCGAAGGCGTAGATCGGCAGCGGCTCGGTCCAGTGCCGGTCGACGATCGTCCGCAGGAGGCGGCCCTGGCCGTGCCCGACGCCCTCGCGCCAGGCGGATGTGACCGCCACGGTCCCGGTCTGAATCGCGTGGATCTTCACTGTGCTTGCTCCTTTCGTTGAGGCTTGGCGCGGCTCGGCGCATCCGGCGCGAAGCCGCGGACGATGAGGTCGGCGACCCCCTCGGCGAGTTGCTCGTCGAGCGGGCCGCCGGTGATCAGCAGGCGGTAGAAGAGCGGCCCGCCGAGCACGTCGAGCGCGAGCTGGACATCCAGGTCGGGGCGTAGGTCGCCGCGCTCGACGCCGCGCTCGAGCACGGCCGCGAGCGCCGCCCGCCGGCCGGCAAGGAAGCTCTCGCGGACGGCACGTGCCAGCTCGGGCCTCTGCGCCATCGCGCCGACGAGGTTCGGCATCAGCCGCCCGGCGAGCGACCCGCAGTAGAGCTCGACCGCTTCCTGCATCAGCACGAGCAGGTCGCCGCGAGTCGAGCGGGTGTCCGGGATCGCGATCTCCTCGCTCACCAGTGCGGCGACCGCCGCCGTCACCAGATCGTCCTTCGACCGGTACCGGCGATAGATGGCGCCCTTCCCGACCCCCGCTCGGGCGGCGACGTCCTCGGTGCGGAACTCGTGGACGCCGACGTCGGCGATCAGCTCGAGCGTGGCCGACAGGATCGCGCGATCCGCCCGCGCGTCCCGCGGCCTTCCCATCGGACGTGCCGTCTGCATCGCTCCTCCTTCTGGAACTGGCTGGTACCGGATGTCACTGTAGCAGACATCCGGTACGCACAAGTATCATATGTGCTGCTGCTAGCCGCGACGCGCCCGAATTCGCGAGGGGACTATGCTCGGGGCCGCTTGCCAACGCCGTCGCTCAGCAAGCACACTTACGAGGCGATCGTCGTCGGCAGTGGGTTCGGTGGTGCCGTCGCTGCGTGCCGCCTCGCCCAGGCGGGCGTCGACGTAGCCGTCCTCGAGCGCGGGCGTCGGTTCGAGCTCGGGAGCTTCCCGCGACCGGCCCATGCACGCCACGACGTGATGCACTGGCACCGGGGCGGGCCCTATGACATCAAGCCGCTGAACGACGTCCTCGTCGTGCAGGCGGCGGGCTACGGCGGCGGATCGCTCATCTATGCGAACGTGCAGATGCGCCCGCCGCCCGACGTCTTCGACAGCGGCTGGCCTCGGGCCTACACACGGGCCGCACTCGACCCGTACTACGACCTCGTCGCGCACATGCTCGACGTCAGGCCCGTGGAGCCCGATCCGGCGACCGGCGACCTACCGCCGAAGACGCGGCTCATGGAGGAGGCCGCGGCCCGCCTCGGTCGACGCGGCCAGTTCTTCCGCCCGAATCTCGCAGTCCGGTTCGACGGCCCCGGCGCACCGCCCTCGCCGAACAAGTTCGGGGCGCTCCAGTCGGGCTGCCTCCACTGCGGCGAGTGCGACATCGGCTGCAACCTCGGGGCGAAGAACACGCTCGACCTCAACTACCTCGCCGTCGCGGAGTCACTGGGCGCAGAGGTCGGAACGAGCTGCGAGGTGACGCGCCTCGCGCCCGGCGAGGACGGGTTCGAGCTTCGCTTCCGCGACCACGGCGAGAGCGGGGGAGAGGGCACCGTCGCCGCTCGCCAGGTCTTCCTCTGCCTGGGCGCCGTGAACACGACCGAGCTGCTGCTTCGCTGCCGCGACCAGCATCGGACGCTCCCGCGACTCTCGCAGGCACTCGGCTCGGGCTATTCGGCGAACGGCGACTTCGTCGCGCTCGGCGTCGGCACGTCTCCGCCGTTCGCCCCGCGCAGTGGCCCCACGATCACGACGGCGTGCATCTTCGATCGGCGCGACGGTGATCGACGCATCTGGTTCGCGCTCGAGGAAGGCGGCTACACGGTCTACCTCGCCCACCTGTTGCCGCTCCTGTCGCCGGCGCGACTCGCACGGCTTGTCGGCCGCGAGCTGGAGGGTCGGCTTGCGCACCACGCCGAGTCCTTCACCTCGTTGCTCGAGGAGGAGGGCGATGCGAGCGCCGTCCTGCTCGTTATGGGCCGCGATTCCGCAAACGGGACGATCGAGCTGGCGCGCCCTCGCCATCGACTCCATGTCCGCTGGGACGTCAAGTCCAACCTCGCGCTCTACGCCGCCGAGACTGCCGCCTGCGACGAGTTCGTGACCGCTCTCGGCGGCAAGCTCGCGCTGGCACCGAACTGGCGCTTCTTCGGCCAGCCGTCCGCGGTCCACAACCTCGGCGGTTGTCGCATGGCCGACCGCGCGGAAGACGGCGTCGTCGACCCGGATGGGCGCATCTTCGGCTACCCGGGCCTGCACGTCCTCGACGGCGCGATCATCCCGGTCGCAGTGGGCGCGAACCCGTCCCACACGATCGCGGCAGTCGCCGAGCGGTGTGTCGAGGCGGCGATTCGCCGCTTGCCCGGCCGGGAACGCTGGCGAGCTCCCGAGGCCGAGGAGGCCGTGAGGCTCGTCCCGCCCGAGGACCGCGTGTCGATCCCGCCCGGCGGCACGGCCCCGCCAACCGTCCCGGCAGCCGGGCTTCGCTGGCGCGAGATCATGAGCGGCACGCTCACGTTCGACGCGGCGGTGAAGACGGCGTGGATGGAGATCACGATCAACGTGGCCGACGTTGGGGTGTTTGTCGCAGACGCGGCTCATCCGGGCATCGCCTCGGGCACGATCCACGTCGACGGGCTCACGGCGAGTGGCGGCGCGCGGGTCGGAGGTGGGTCGTTCCATCTTTTCCTCGACGAGGGTGATCCGGGCGCGCGCGCGATGAGGTACACGCTGCCGTTTCACGGGGCGGACGGCCGCTCGTGGGTGCTTCGCGGCGTCAAGGACGTCCGCGGGCACCGAATGATCGACTTCTGGCGCTCGACGACGACCCTGGCCACCCGCGTCGAGCCGGTCGACGGCGACGGCTTCGCCGGCGAGGGCCGGCTCCGGATCAGCGCATCGGGAGTCGCGCGGCTGATCGCATCGATGCGGACTGAGCGCGGCGCCCGGAGATCCGGCTCGGTCGCGGCCGTCTGGCAGTTCGTCCGCTTCTACGCGCGCTCGATCCTTCGCTTGTACGTCGCCGGAAAGCGTGCACGGGCATGAGCGGTTACCACCCTGAGGAATGGGTCGAGTTCGGGGTCGCCCTGGCAGGCGCCGCTGCCGTGCTGGCCGGGCTCATCTTCGTCTCGGTCTCGATCAACCTCGAGAAGGTGCTCGAGATCCACGGCCTCCCGGGTCGCGCCGGCGAGAGCATCGTCATGTTCGCCGGCGTCCTGATCCTGTCGATCGGCCTGCTCATGCCCGGTCAGTCGAGAACCGCGCTCGGTGTCGAGCTGGTCCTCGGCGGCGCCCTCCTCGCGACCCTGCTCGTCCTCATCGCCCTGCCGGGCCTCAACCGCCCGACTCGGCAGCCGCTCAGCTGGAGGATCACCCGGATCGTGCTCGCGCTCGCAGCCAGCCTGCCGGTGATCGTCGCAGGCGTCAGCCTCCTCGCGGAGCGCGGCGGCGGGCTCTACTGGCTCGCCGCCGCCTTCGCGATCGCACTCGCGGCGGGCATCGGCAACGCCTGGGTGCTGCTGGTGGAGGTCGTCCGTGACGAGCGGTACCTGCCGGCCGACAGGTCCGACTCCGGTGATCCGGAAGCTCACTGACGACACGCTCGTCGTCTTCCTCTCCGACTGCCACATCGGAGGCGACGAAGGCCGCGACATCTTCGAATCGCCGGACGACCTGGCCTCGCTGTTTGTGTCTCTCGACGACCACGCCGGGCCGGTTGAGCTCGTCCTCGCGGGCGACTTCTTCGACTTCCTGCGCATTGCCGAGGTGCCGGAAGGCGAGACCCGCGCCTCGGCGACGATGTCGAGGCCCGAGTATCGAGATCTCTTCGCGGCGCTCCGGCGCTTCGCGTCCGGGCGAGACCGGAAAGTCGTCTACCTACCCGGCAATCATGACGCCGAGGCGTGGTGGAACCGGGAGATCCGCGCCCAGCTCGAGCGCGCCGGCCTGGTCCACGAATTCGCCCTGTCGTACAGCGGTGCTTTCGAGTCAGACCCCGAGGGCGTCGTCTACTGCGAGCACGGCAACCAGTTCGATCCGACGAACACGTTCCGCGACTACGACAACCCGCTCGACACGCCGCTCGGCGATCACATCGTCACCGACTTCCTGCCGCGCCTCCCGAGCGGGTGGGAAGCCGAGGGCGGCAACTTACGCGACGTCGACCGCGTGTTTCCGCTTGCGATCATCCCCGTCTGGCTGACCGGGCGGCTCTACTACCAATTCGTCGGCCGGACGGTGCGCTGGCTCCTTGTTCCGCTGCTGATCCTGTTCGTCGCGCACGCGTTGCTGCAGGGCGGCAGCACTGCAGAGATCCTGGTCAATCTGGGCTACGGCGTCGGAGCGCTGCTCGTCGTCTTCGGCGTGTTCGTGCTCTTTGCCGGCCGGGCGGCGAGCAGGGCCATGCGCTCCTCCGCCACGCGCGCCGGCGTGGTGGACGAGCCCGGGCTGATTCGCAGACAACTCGAGACCGCGCAGCCGCCGCCGCTGAGCGGTGGGCTCACGGCCCAGATTGCGCTCTTCGTCTCCGGCCACACGCACGCCCCGGCGCTGACGCACTTCGAGGGGCCGACCGGCGAACGGGGCGCGATCGTCAACTCCGGCTGCTGGCTGAGGCAGCTTCAGGCGGTGCCTGCGCGCTTCGGTGCGCCGCCGGTGTTCGTCTCCCGGTTTGTCCAGACCCATGTCCGCGTCTACTGGGACGCAGGGATTCAGGTTGAGCTCTGGGAGGATCCCCGCCCGTCCGCTCAGCGAATGCGGTTCGCCGAGCGGTTCGCAATCGCCGGGCGGCTCCGCTCCGAACCGGACACCGACACACCGCCGCGCGTGCTGGCGCGCTCTGCGCCTGGCCGGTAAAGAGCGCGAGCCTAGGATGGGCGCATGGACCTCGCGGACTACCCGACGCTTGAGCTACGAGGCCTGGCAGAGACCGCCCCAGGGCGGGAGCAGCTGGCGGACGCAGCTGGCGCAGAACCTGAGCCCGGTGCGGATCCGGCTGATCCGCAGGCTCGCGCCGCAGCCCGGCGACACCGCGCTGGAGTTGTGCGCCGGGCCGGGCGATACCGGCTTTTCGCGGCGGCCGAGCTCCTCGGCGAGGAGGGCCGGCTGTATTCGACCGACTTCTCGGCGGGCATGGTCGAGGTGGCCCGCCGCGCGGAGTAACCCGGACCTCATCGCGACGAGGCTCGCTCGCCGGCCGAGGCGAAGGCGGCTCTGCAGGGGCTCGCCCGCGACTACCGCGCGGCCTACCCTCCTTCGCCCGCGCGCTCGAGGAGGGCCTCGACGCGCTGATCGTGCACCTGCGCTTCCCTCGGAGCACCGCAAGCGGATCCGGAGCACAAACCTACTCGAGCGCACCTTCGTCGCGGTCCGCCGGCGGACGAAGGTGATCGGCCGCTTCCCCCGGCGAGACCTCTGCGCTCTGCTTGATCTGGGCGGTGCTCGAGCTGGCCAGCCGCGGCTGGCGGAGTGACCATGCCCGCAAAGCGGTCGCCGAGATCGAGCGCCTCCGCCGCGCCCTCGCCGCCGGCGAGTCCCTTCCCGAGGCCGGCGTCGACAAGGAGGTGATCGCCGCGTAGAGGCTTGATGCGTATTCGCCTGGGCTTGTCCGCTAGGCCCAGGGCAGGCCGTCCCAGCTATCCGGCGGCCCCGGCTGCCACTTCGGAAAGGGCGCTTTGGCCTCCCGCGGCACGCTCGTCTCGGTCTCGACGCCTGCGCCGTGGCGGAGGGCAAGCTCCGAGCGCGGGTAGGTGATTCGCCTCTCGCCCGTGCGCCCGCCCGCCATGAAGATCACGCATGGACCGTCGCCCGCGCCGACGAAGATGTGCGCCGTCTCCGGCGGGCAGTGGACGAAGTCCCACGCGCGAAGCCGCCTCTCCTCGCCCTCGATCAGCAATACGCACTCACCCACCAGGACGAGGAAGTCCTCCTGGTTCGACTCCCGGTGGTAGAGGGCGCTCGGCTTGCCCGGCTGCAGCACGCCGAGCGTGAATCCAACCTCCCCAAACGGAGGCGTGCCTTCGCCCTCGAAGGTGCACGCCGAGCCGAACACCTCGTTCGTCACCCACGCCGCGTCTCGCACGTTGACGACGAACCAGCCCCCGGTCACAGGTGTGACGCCGGCATGGAGCTGCTCAAGACGCGCTTCCTCGACCATCACGGCTCCTCTCGTCTCGTCAACCAGTCGCCGTCTGCATAAGGCCTCCAGGATGCCAACGACGCGGACCTACGCCCGGACTCTTCTACACGGACGATGGGACGCCACCTCAGAAGCTGAATTGACCCTGAAGCATGATCTCCTTGAACGTCAGGCCCGAGACCTCCAACACGAGCGTGGCCCCAGGGCCTCCGCGGGTGACGGTCGCCGTGAAGGGTCTGTTCGAGCCTGCGCCGGCGCCTGTGACGGTAGCCGAGCCCTTCAACACTGCCGTGCGGCCGCTGATCTCTGCCGAAGCGATCTCGCCGGTTACGTACATGATGTTGGTGTCGAAGTTTCCGCTCCCGGGGGCCCCCGCGTCAGCGCTTGGTGCAAGCGCAAGGCACTCGAAGCTACCAGCCGACTTGCTCCAGTGAAACGCGACCTTCGTCACGATTGGGGTAAACGAAGGCGGTCCCGTTCCCCCCTCGACCATTGTCGTTCCGGCCCCCCTGATCGACCGGCGAGCCTCCTCATCCTCGTCGTGCGTCCCCGCCTGGGCGAGTACTGCGAGCGCGAGCACGCTCCCCACCACGAGCGCGCTCATGATCAACGCGGCAAGCCCTCTCTTCCTGATCATCGCTGACCTCCAATGCTGTGTTTGGCCCCGTCGACGCAGAAGGCCGCGACGGAGAACCGTCGCGGCCTACCTTGCAGGTTTAGGCGTAGGCGAACGTCGCTCTAGTCGTCCTCGTCCTCCTCCTCTTCCTCGCAGCGCCTCGTGAAGAGCGTCAGGCCGACATTGGGCGTGAACGGAGCGAAGGGCGCCAAACCGGGCACGGTGAGCGTGAATCCTTCCTGCTGGAAGGGAGACGTCACGATGCCCGCCGGGCCGAGGTTGCAGACGACCTTCAGGGTGGCGCGGATCGCCCGGCCTTCACAGGGGATGAGATTCACCCGCATCTCGAGGATGCCGGCCACGGCGACTCCCCACGTCCCGATCTCCTGGAAGCTCAGGACTCGCCTGGCCTTCCAGCTCCCGGTCGCGATGAAGTCGGGGGACGGGATCTTCGTCCCATCGAAGTGGACGAATTCTCCGCCGCCGCGCACTTTGGACTCGCGGAAGCTGCCGCACCCCGTCATCGCGATCGTCTCGCCAAGGTTCACTGCCCTCGCCTGGCCACTCAAAGCATCGAAGTAGAACCTTCGCCGACCGCCATCATCGTCGTCGTCGGCCCAGGCAACATCGGCGAAAACCGGAGCTGAGGACAGAACAGCTGCTCCGACCCCTGCTCTCTTGAGGAACTCCTTTCGCTCCACGCGTACCTCCTCTCTTCCGCCTCACCTTCCGCGGCGACCGTCGGGGAACCGACCGCCCGGGGAAGGCGACCCAACGCTACGCCTGTGGACAGGCGCTCAACAGAGGGCGTTTGCTTGCAGTTCCGCCTACACGGTTGGCCGTAGGCCGCGATTGCAAAGGTGGTGGTAGTGCGCTAGAACAGGATGAAGCGGGCTCGAGGGAGGAGTGGATGGACCCCGGCCAGATTCTCGTCGTCGATGACGACGTCGCCTTCCGGGGGTTTCTGGTCACACTGCTCGAGCGCGCAGGGTTCGAGGCGGAGCAGGCAAGTTCATGCGAGGAGGCGCTCGCCGCCGCCCGGGGGAGCCGGCCCCGCCTCGTCCTACTCGAAGTCTGCCTCCCGGACTGCAGTGGCTTGGAGATCTGCCGAGAGCTCCGCGACCTCTACGGCGACGAGTTGCCGATCATCTTCCTCTCGGGCGAACGGATGGAGCCTCTTGACCGAGCGGCTGGTCTGTTGGTGGGCGGGGACGACTACGTGCTCAAACCGTGCCATCCGGACGAGCTCCTCGCGCGCATCCATCGCTGCCTCGATCGAGTGGACGCCGCCAATCGCGCCGATTCGGCGAAGCGTGGCGGGCTTTCGCTCACCCCCCGGGAGCTCCAGGTCCTACGCCTCCTCGCCGAGGGCAACGGCTCGGAGGCGATCGCTGAACGGCTCGTGATCAGCCCGAAAACGGTGGCGAGTCACCTCCAACGGGTGATGGCCAAGCTCGGGGTCCACAGTCGCGTGCACGCAGTGGCCCGCGCCTACCAATTGGGGCTGATCGCCCGCGCCGATGTGAGTTTCTCCGACCGCGAGTTCGATCTGCACGTCCTTTCTTAGTAGGACGAAAGCTCGGAGGCCCCTGGGGTTCACGGGGGTCAGGTCTTGCGCTGACGCCGGTTCTCCCGCAGCACAACACAAGCGAAACAATCGCGTCGAGCGACATTCCTATACTTGCGCGTGATTCCGGCGGTGGTGCGAGAAAAGGAGGGGACTTGGGTCGGGTATCCATGAGGATCTTGCTGCTGCTTGCCACGGCGCTGCTCGTTGTAGCGGCGGCCGGCTGCGGGGGTGACGACGGAGGTGGCGGTGGAGAAGGTGCGACCGGCGGGGAGCTGGTCTTCGGCACCGCTTCCGACCCGGTCGTCCTCGACGGCGCGCTGGTCTCTGACGGCGAGTCGCTCCGCGTGATCGACCAGATGTTCGAAGGCCTCGTCACGCTAAAGGCGGGAACGACCGAGGTCGTCCCCGGGCTGGCGACGGAGTGGGAGTCAGACACGGCCGGCACCGCGTGGACGTTCACGCTGCGCGACGGTGTCACGTTCCACGACGGCGAGCCGTTCAACGCGGAGGCCGTCTGCGCCAACTTCAACCGTTGGTACAACTTCAAGGGTCCGTTCCAGCTCGAGAGCGCGACCTACTACTGGCAGACCGTGTTCGGGGGCTTCTCCGACGGGAAGGACCCGAGCCTCTTCAAGAGCTGCGAGGCAACGGACGAGACGCACGTCACGATCAACCTGACGAAGCCGTCCGCCTCGTTCCTCGGCGCGCTCGCGCTCACGAACTTCACGTTCGCGAGCCCGAAGGCGCTGCAGGAGTTCGGCGCCGACGAGGGCACGGTCGACGAGGAGACCGGCTTCAAGCCGACCGGGACGTACGGGACCGAGCATCCGACCGGAACCGGCCCGTTCAAGTTCGTGTCCTGGACGCGTGGTGACCGCCTCGTCCTCGAGCGCAACGACGACTACTGGGGCGAGAAGGCCAAGCTCGACCGGCTGATCTTCCGCCCGATCGCCGACAATGCGGCGCGCCTCCAGGCGCTCCAGGCCGGGGACATCCAGGGCTACGACCTCGTCGAGCCGCAGGACATCCAGACGATCGAGGGGGACGACAACCTGCAGATCCTCGACCGGCCGCCCTTCAACGTGGCCTACGTCGGGATCAACCAGGCGAAGCCCCCGATGGACAAGCTCGAGGTGCGGCAGGCGATCGCGCACGGGCTCGACCGCCAGGCGGTGATCGACAACTTCTACGCCGGGCGCGGCGAGGTGGCGACACAGTTCATGCCGTCCTCGCTCGAGGGCTACGCCGACGACGTCATGACCTACGAGTACGACCCGGAGGAGTCGAAGCGCCTGCTCCAACAGGCCGGAGTGCAGATGCCGCTCAAGATCGACTTCTGGTATCCGACCGACGTCTCACGGCCGTACATGCCCGATCCGAAGCGGAACTTCGAGGCCTTCGCGGCCAGCCTGAACAAGGCCGGTTTCCAGGTGACGCCGCACAGCGCACCGTGGAGCCCGGACTACCTCGGGCGGGTGCAGGAAGGCAACGCCGGGCATCTCCACCTGCTCGGCTGGACCGGCGACTACGGCGACCCGGACAACTTCATCGGCACGTTCTTCCAGACCGAGACGGGCCAGTTCGGGTTCCAGAACCAGGAGCTCTTCACACTGCTCGACAACGCGGAGAAGGAGACCGACGCCGCGAAGCGGACATCGCTCTACCAGGACGCGAACCGGATGATCATGGAATTCCTTCCGGGCGTGCCCTACGCGCACACCAGCCCGGCCCTGGCCTTCACGGCTGGCGTGACCGGCTACACGCCGAGCCCGGTGTCGCTCGAGCCGTTCGCACCCGTCTCACTCGGAGAAAGCTAAGGCGAACTGATTTACAGTCGGCGGACGCCGTAGATGCTGCGATTCGTCGTCCGCCGGCTGCTTCTTCTCATCCCGATCCTGATCGGGCTGTCGATCCTGGTCTTCCTCTGGATCAGGGCGCTGCCCGGAGGCCCGGCTCAGGCGCTTCTCGGCGAGCGCGCCACGGCCGAGTCGATCGAGCAGATCGAGCAGCAGTACGGGCTCGACAAGCCGATCCTCACCCAGTACTGGACGTACGTCTCGAAGGTGGCACAGGGCGACCTCGGCACGAGCGTGACGACGCGCCGGCCGGTGGTCGACGAGCTCGAGGAGCGCTTCCCGGCCACCATCGAGCTCGCCTTCGCGGCAATGCTCTTCGCGACGTTCCTCGGCGTCCCGCTCGGCTTCATCGCCGCGAAGAAGTACGGCACGACCACCGATCACGCCAGCCTGGTGTTATCCCTGCTCGGGATCTCGATCCCGGTCTTCTTCCTCGCGATCCTG
>Ga0081538_10000092_pt1 | contig 87123 bp, 78 predicted proteins | sample TabmetS5T2R1_FD_71022 | JGI IMG/M metagenome (GOLD analysis project Ga0081538, IMG submission 71022) | Tabebuia heterophylla rhizosphere microbial communities from the University of Puerto Rico - S5T2R1 | ecosystem: Host-associated > Plants > Roots > Rhizosphere ... | reverse complement strand
CATCGTGACCGGGAAGCGGGCCGGAGTCGAGCGGCACGCGGCATGCGTCGTCCTCGCCACGACGCGGGCCGACGTCAACGGGATCGTCCGCCGGCGACTCGATGCCCGCAAGGCGTCGTTCGCCACGGTCGACTTCGTCACGGCGGCGACCGCGATGGAGTACGGCGGGATCACGCCGGTCGGCCTGCCCGCGGACTGGCTGCTGCTGATCGACGCCGCCGTCGCGCGGACCGACGTCGTGGTCATCGGCAGCGGCCTCCGCAGGTCCAAGGTCGTGCTGCCCGGCTCGGCCCTGGCCGACCTGCCCGGTGCCGAGGTGGTCGACGGCCTGGGCCGACCGACCGGCTGACGGCCGCTCGAGCGGCAATCCCCCGCAGTCGAGTTCCGTACCGGCGGTCAGGCGAGCAGCCGCCAGATGGCCAGCACGCCGATCACCACGATGAGACCGCGGAAGACCACGGCCGGCAGCCGACGCCCGATGGTCGCGCCGATCCAGCCGCCGACGAGACTTCCGGCCGCGATCAGCCCGGCGACGCCCCACGACACCTCCGCGATGAGGACGAACAGGACCGCGGCCACCGCGTTGACGAGCGTGGCCAGCACGTTCTTCACCGCGTTGATCCGCTGCAGGTCCTCGTCGAGCGCGATGCCCATGATGCCGAGGAGCAGGACGCCCTGGCCGGCTCCGAAGTATCCGCCGTAGACGCCGGCCAGCATGATCAGCGCCCACATCGTCGCGGACCCGTGCGGTCGATCCTGGTCGGGCCGGTCGCGCACCCGGCGGGCGACCCACGGCTGCACCACGACGAGGACGCAGCCGACGCCGATCAGGATCGGGACGATCGCCTCGAACGCGGCCGACGGCAGCGTCACCAGCAGGACGGCCCCGGTCATCCCGCCGAGCAGGGATGCCACACCGAGCCGAAGCAGCCGACGGCGCTGCCCGGCCAGCTCGCGCCGGTAGCCGAACACCCCCGACAGGCCACCGGGAGCGAGACCGACCGTGTTCGAGACGTTCGCCACGACGGGCGAGTAGCCGAGCGCGAGCAGGGTCGGAAACGTCACGAGGGTGCCGGAGCCGACGATCGTGTTGATGCACCCAGCACCGATACCGGCGAGGGCGATCAGGATCGCGTCGACGAGGCTCACGCGACCTCACGAGGACGTACCGCGTGGCCGGCCGCGGCCGTACGGCAGGTCCGGATCCGACGACAGTCGGGGCTCGAGGTGCTCCTCGACCCGACCGGGCTCACGTGCCGGACGAGCCCGACGAGCCCGAGTCGTCGTCCTCGTCCTCGGGCGTGGCGAAGTCGCCGGCCGTCGGCGGGTTCGTCCAGCGGCCACCGGACCGCGGCGGCGTCAACGGCGGCGGTCCGGTCGTCGGAGGTGCCGGCGTCGGCGGTTCGAGGGTGTCGGACGAGGACTCGCCGGATTTCTTGGCCCTGCCCGACTTCGAGTCGGTGGTGTCGGTGTCGTCGGCCTCGCCCGCGGGTGCGGTGTCCTCGTCCGCGGGTGTGGTGTCTGCGGGTGCGGTGTCCTCGTCCGCGGGCTCGGGCTGCTCCACGGTCGGCTCATCGGCGCTCGGCTCGACCACGGTCGGCTCGGTGGTGTCCTCGACGGCGGTGGAGGCGGCGTCCGTCGGCTCCGCGGTGTCGGCCTCGTCCGCGGCGTCGGCCTCGTCCGCGGTGTCGGCGAGATCGGGTGCCGCACCGGCGCCGACCGCGGCCGTGCCGTCGCCGGCCACCAACTGGTCCGCCAACGCCTCGCCCGGCCGCCGGGCGTTGCCGGTCCGCGACGACGGCGCGGCCGCGTCCGACGCCGCGGCGATCGCCTCGGCGGCGGCGTCGTGGGCCGCGCTGAGCTCCTCGTCGGTGCGGGCCTCGGTCGGGGAGGTGTCGAGGTCGACCCGCTTCCGCGGGCCGCCGCTGTCGACGGGGATCCCGGGGATCTTGCCGATGGCGTTGCCGAGGCCCTTGATGGCGTCGCCGATCTCGCTCGGGATGATCCACATCTTGTTGGCGTCGCCCTCGGCGATCTTCGGCAGCATCTGGAGGTACTGGTAGGCCAGCAGCCGCTGGTCCGGCGCACCGTCGTGGATGGACTGGAAGACCGTGCCGATCGCCTGGGCCTCGCCCTGGGCGCGCAGGATCGCGGCCTCCCGGTCGGCCTGGGCTCGCAGGATCTGCGACTCGCGGTCACCTTCGGCGGTGAGGATGGCCGACTGCTTCTCGCCCTCGGCGGTGAGGATGGCCGACTGCCGCATGCCCTCAGCGGTGAGGATGGCGGCTCGCTTGTCCCGGTCGGCCCGCATCTGCTTCTCCATCGAGTCCTTGATCGACGGCGGCGGATCGATGCCCTTCAGCTCGACGCGGTTGACGCGGATGCCCCACTTGCCGGTGGCCTCGTCGAGGACCCCGCGCAGCGCCCGGTTGATCTCCTCTCGGCTGGTCAGAGTCTGCTCGAGGTCCATCCCACCGATGATGTTCCGCAGCGTCGTGGTCGTGAGCTGCTCGACCGCTTGGATGTAGTTGGCGATCTCGTACGTCGCCGACACCGGGTTGGTCACCTGGAAGTAGATGACGGTGTCGATGGACACGACGAGGTTGTCCTCGGTGATCACCGGCTGCGGTGGGAAGGACACCACCTGCTCGCGCAGGTCGATGATGTAGCGGACCTTGTCGACCCACGGGGTGATGACGTTCAGTCCCGCGGAGAGCGACGTACGGTACTTGCCGAAGCGCTCGACGATCCCGGCCCGGGCCTGTGGCACGATCCTGATCGTCTTCGCCAGGGTCACCACGACCAGCAAGGCCAGCAGCAGGAAAACGATGGTCAGGCCGATCTCCATGCCTCTTCCTTCCGTCCAACGCCTCGCGTCCCGTCGGCGGCGATCACGTACGCCCGACGGCCGGCGCTACTCATTCGGGTAGACGACGGCCGTCGCACCGTCGATGGCGAATACTGCCACCCTTGTGCCGGGTTCGATCCGAGTGTTCGGCTCGAAGCACCGCGCTGTCCATACCTCGCCGGCCAGCTTGATCTCCCCCTCGCTCTCGGTCACGGTAGCGAGCACCACTCCGCTGGCCCCTACGAGGGCAGCGTGTCCGGTGGTCAGCTCCGGGCCGCTTCGCATCCGTCGGACGATGCTGGGTCGGACCAGCACCAGCAGCGCCGAGGCGGTGACGATCGCGACCAGGAGATCGACGATGAAGTTGTCGATGACGGCCGACGACAGCGCTCCCGCGAAGGCGCCGGCCGCGAGCATGAGAAGCACCAGGTCGAGGCTGAGCAACTCGGCCACGGCGAGCAACAGACCCACGCTGGCCCAACCCACCCAGGCGTGATCGCTCAGCCAGTCCCACATGGTTCAAGCCTAGTGGTCGAAGCGGCCGCGGCGGCGGTAGGCGAGTCGGCTTCGAGGGAGTCCGTCGGAGCCGGTGGTGCCGAGCCCCGGGTCGATCAGCGCCGGCGATGCAGTCCGGTACGCCGCCAGGCATACCACCGGCCGTCGACCTCGTGCAGCTCCAACGGCATGCCGAACGTCGTCGAGAGAGTCGACGCCGTCAGCGTGTCGGGCAACGGTCCGTTCGCCACGACCCGACCGCGCCGAAGCATCATCACGTGCGTGAACCCGGGCGGTATCTCCTCGACGTGATGACTGACCATGACGGCGGTCGGCGCGGTCGGGTCCTCGGCCACGGCCTGCATCGTGCTGACCAGGTCCTCGCGCCCACCGAGATCCAGGCCGGCGGCCGGCTCGTCCAGCAGCAGGAGCTCCGGGTCGGCCATCAACGCCCGGGCGATCTGCACCCGCTTGCGCTCGCCCTCGCTGAGCGTGCCGAACCGGCGCTGCGCCAGGTGCGCGATGCCCACCTCCCCCATCAGCTGCTCGGCGCGTTTGTGGTCGATGTCGTCGTACGCCTCGCGCCAGCGCCCGACGACCGCGTACGCCGCGGAGATCACCAGGTCCACTACCGTCTCGTCACGAGGGATCCGGTCGGCCAGCGCCGCGCTGGTGAGCCCGATCCGCGGTCGGAGCTCGAACACGTCGACCGAGCCGATCGTCTCGCCCAGCACGCCGACCGTCCCCGTCGTCGGGAACATGTTGGTGCTCGCGACCGACAGCAGGGTCGTCTTGCCGGCGCCGTTCGGTCCGAGCACCACCCAGCGTTCGCCCTCGCGCACCTGCCACGAGATGTCGTCGAGGAGCGTGGCGCCGCCTCGGACGACCGAGACACCGGCGAGCTCGATAACCGTGTTCAAGGCTCTCCCAGCGACAGTGGACCAGACCGTGTCCAACTTATTGCACGGTTCAAACGCGGCCGGTCGACCGGGCCGATCCGCGGACGGGCGCGGTGCGACCAGCCTCTAGGCTCGGACCCATGACCGGCGAGCCGTCGACCGATCGAGATCCGTCCACCCTCCTCGTGACCCTGACCGGCCCGGATCGGCCGGGCGTCACCTCGCGGCTCTTCCACGCCTGCGACGCGGCCGGCGTCGTCGTTCTCGACATCGAGCAGGTCGTGCTGCGAGGTCGACTCGTGCTCGGCGTCCTCATCACGGCACCCCGCCACGACGGCGCGCTGGTCCGGGCCATCCACGACGCGGCCGCCGAGCTGGGCATGGACGTCGAGCTCACGCGCGGTCACGGCGACAATCGTCCCCGACGTGAGGGTCGGCTCCACGTCACCGTGCTGGGTGCGCCGCTACGGCCCAGCGCCGTCGCCGCGATCGCCGGCCGGATCGCCGACACCGGCGCCAACATCGACCGGATCGTCCGAATGGCGCGCTATCCGGTGACCGCGATCGATCTGGACGTCTCCGGCGCGGACCCGGACTCGATGCGACGTACGCTCGCGATCGAGGCGGCCCGTCAGGAGGTCGACGTCGCCGTCCAGCCGGCGGGGATCCATCGCCATGCGCAGCGGCTGGTCGTCATGGACGTCGACTCGACGGTCATCGAGGGCGAGGTGATCGAGATGCTCGCCGAGCACGCCGGCTGCCACGAGCGAGTGGCCGAGGTGACCGCGGCGGCCATGCAGGGCGACCTGGAGTTCGCCGACTCCCTCCGCGAGCGGGTCGCGCTGCTGGAGGGCGTCGAGGCGTCGGCGCTCGATGCCGTGTACGAGTCGCTGACGTACACGCCCGGCGTCCGGACGATGGTCCGTACGCTGCGCCGGCTCGGCTACCGCTTCGCCCTGGTGAGTGGCGGCTTCACCCAGGTGATCAACCGGATCGCCGACGACCTCGGGGTCCACTACCTCGCCGCCAACACCCTCGAGGTCGTCGACGGCACCCTGACCGGCCGGCTCGTCGGCGACATCGTCGACCGGGCCGGGAAGGCGACGGCGCTGCGACGGTTCGCCGACGACGCCGGCATCCCGGTGGCCAACACCATCGCAGTCGGTGACGGCGCCAACGACCTCGACATGCTCGCCGCCGCCGGTCTCGGCGTCGCGTTCAACGCCAAGCCGACCGTGCGCGACGCCGCCGACACCGCGGTGAACGTGCCGTACATGGATGCGATCATCTACCTGCTCGGCATCACCCGCGAGGAGGTCGAGGCGGCCGACGCCGCCGCCGGAGTGACCACCCCCGCACCCCCGGTCCCTTGACGCTCATCCGCGAGTTTTGGTCCGGTCATCCGCGAGAAATGGCCAGGTGCTGGCACCGAAACTCACGGATCGCCGGACCAGAACTCACGGATCAGCGCACCAGAACTCACGGATCGGCCGGATGCGTCAGGCGCGGGCGACGTGGAAGTCGGTCAGCGGGCAGGTACCGGGGGTGAGGTCGGGCCAGCGACCGTCGTGGCGAAGCATGGCGATCGCCGTGGTGGGAAATCCCCGGTCGACCATGGCAGCGTGCGCGGGCGTCTGACCGTCGGACAGCTCGTGGACGAGGCGCTCCATCGTCGGGTTGTGGCCGACCAGGACGACGTCGGTGGCGGGCTCGTCGAGCAGGTGCAGGGTCTCGATCACCTCGTCGACGCCGGCGTCGTAGAGACCGTCGAGGGCCCGGGTCTCGGAGTCGATCCCGGCGGCCACGGTCTCCCAGGTCTGGCGGGCGCGGACGGCGGTCGACACGAGGCCGACGACCGGCGGCATCGGTCGGGCGGCGAGCCACTGCCCGGCCGCCTGGGCGTCGCGGAGTCCCTTGGGCGCCAGTGGTCGGGCGTGGTCGGTCGCCGCGGACGGCTCGGCCTTGCTGTGCCGGATGACGGTCAGGGTCTTGGTCGACGCGGTCGGGCTCACGCCGCCCAGCATGTCACGGTGCGACGTCGAGGAACCGCCCGATGTCGCGCCGAAGGCCGGTCGGATCGAGACCGTGGAGCCGATCGTGGTCGGCCGGCGTGCCGTACCGATGCAGCTCCGCATCCCCTACGCCGAGGGCGAGCAGCCGATGCGGGACGTCGCGCAGCGCGTCGGTCACCACGTGACTCGAGGTGCCGGCGAGGTACGGCTCGACGAGCACGACACTCGGGTCGGTCAGCGCCGAGCGCACCGTACGTGTGTCGAGCGGACGAACGGTGGCGGCGTAGACGACTCCGACGTCCAGGTCGCGCGTCGCCTCGAGGACCGGATCGAGCGTCGGGCCGACGGCGAGGATCGTGCCGCGGCGTCCGTGCCGGATCGGGACGGCCCGCCCGGGACGCGTCAGGCGGGCGGCGGCGTTGGCCCGCTCCGACATGCGCACGTAGACCCGACCCGAGCCGGCGACGGCGTCCCGGAGCAGCAGTTCGGTCTCGTCCGGATGACCTGGCACGTGGACGGTCCAGCTCGGCAGGGTGCCGATCAGCGCCACATCGCCCGGCGCCTGGTGGGTCCGACCGCTCGAGGCCCGGTCGTACGACGCCCCGATGCTGACGAGCACGGCGCCGACGTCCTGATGCCCGAGGTCGAGCTTGACCTGCTCGAAGGCGCGCTCGACGAGGAACGGCGCGTAGGTGTGGACGACGGGTCGCAACCCGGTCAGCGCCAGCCCGCCCGCCACGCTGACGAGGAGCTGCTCGCGGATGCCGACGTTGACGACCCGGTCCGGATGGCGCACCGCGGCCGACTCGAAGTGGTCCACGGAGATGTCGGCGAGCACCAGCGCGACCGAGTCGTCGTGGTCGAGCAGGTCGCGCGTCACGGCGGCGAACCGGTCCCGCATGGTCTCGGCACCCGCGATTGCGGGATGGTGGCGGTTCTCGAGGCCGTCGGAGCGACCACCATCCCGCAATCGCGGCAACGTGACCGTCCTCATGCGGCCGCCTCCCGGGGCGACTCCACGTGCGCGACCACGACGTGGGGCCGGCCGGCATGGTGCACCGACAGCGCCGCGGACAGCTGCGCGTGGTCGCGCCCGTACACGTCGGCCGTGGCCCATCCCTCGACGGCGAACCGAGCGCTGATCCCGCCGGGCCAGCCGAGGCTGGTCGTGTCGTTGTCCAGCACCACGACCGTGAGGGAGTCGAGACCGAACGCGCGGGCGGCGGCGATCGCCTCGAAGTTCGATCCCTCGTCGAGCTCGGCGTCACCGACCAGGCAGACGACGCGGCTGTCGCCGAGTCCCTGGGCGCGCAGCCCGAGGGCGATGCCGACGCTGATGGGAAGTCCGTGGCCGAGCGAGCCGCTGCTGACCTCGACGCCGGGGACGAGCAGTCGATCCGGGTGGGTGCCGAGCGGCGATCCGAGGTCGGTGAAGGTGCTCAGGGCCTTGACGGGGAGGAAGCCCTTCGCGGCGAGCACGGCGAAGTACGCCATCGGCCCGTGTCCCTTCGAGAGGACGAAGCGATCCCGGCTCGGGTCGTCGACCCGGCCCGGCGCGACGTTCAGGATCCGGTCGTAGAGCACCCAGAGGACGTCCAGGGTGGAGTGCGCGCTCGGCGCGTGGCTCTCGTCGCCGGTCATGAGCTCGATCAGTCGCGGCAGGTCGTCGTAGCCGAACCTCGTTGTTCGCTCGGTGGTCGACTCTGGCATGGCTCCACTGTGCGACCTAAAGTTGACTTTAAGTCAAGGGATCAAGGCTGGAGGCTGACGTGGTGGCGAGGACCAGAGACCTGTTGCCGATCGGCGTCGTGGCCCAGCGCTCGGGCGTCGCGCCGTCGGCGCTGCGCTTCTACGAGGCCGAGGGGCTGATCCGGTCGGTCCGCAACACCGGCAACCAACGGCGCTTCGAGCGAAACATGCTGCGCCGGATCGCCTTCATCCGGTCGGCCCAGCGCGTCGGGCTGTCGCTCGACGAGATCCGGGCCGCGCTCGACACCCTGCCCAGCAACCGGACGCCGACCAAGTCCGACTGGGAGCGGCTGTCGCGGGAGTGGCGCGGCCGCCTCGACGCCCAGATCGCCGAGTTGGAACGGCTCCGAGACAAGCTGACGTCGTGCATCGGCTGCGGCTGCCTGTCACTCAAGAGATGTGCGCTGTCCAACCCCGGCGACGTCCTCGCGGCCGAGGGCCCGGGCGCGCACTATCTCCTCGGTGACGTCGACGAGACTTGACGCCGAGACAGCCCGCGGCGACCCTCAGAGTCGCTTCCGCTCGCAACCCCGGCTAGGCCGCGTCCGCGACGCCCATCCGCTGCCGCAGCAGGCTGACCGCGCGCAGCGACCGACAGGCGATCATCGCGGCGCCGATCCCGAGCAGGGCGTTGACCGCGGTGACGCCCGCCTGCATGCCGATGGAGAACGACACGACGGCGGCGCTGGAGGCGGCCTCGCTGAGCGCGTACGCGAGGAGCACCTGCTGGGTGCCGGCGCCACCCGGGGTCAGCGGGACGACCGTCGACGCTCCGGCGACCACCATGACCAACGCCGCGAGCGCCGGCGAGGCGGGCAGGCCGAATGCGGCCAGCAGGCTCATCACGACGCCGATGCGGCAGATCCAGGCGACGGCCTGCGGCAGGGCCACCCGCGCGAGATAGCGCCGGGGCGTCCGCAGGATCGCGCCGCCTTGTCGGATCCGCTCCCACACCTGTCGGATCCGGGGCCGCAGGTAGCGAACCGCGAGTCCGGCCACCATCGCGGTACCGGCGACGATCGCGGTCGTCAGCACCAGGTTGCCGGTCAGCCAGGTGCCGGTGGTGGCCGCCGAGTCGAGGTTGACCGTCAGCGGGGCGTCGCCGGTCACGCCGACGAGGAGCAGCGTCGCGGCGGCGGCCAGCAGGTCGAAGGGCAGCAGCACCGTGATCGTGGCGCCGATCGTCGTGATCGACGAGCCGCGGATCTCGGCCCGCGCGAGCGCCAGCTTGGCGGCGTCGCCACCGCGAGCCGGGATGACCGCGTTCAGCGCCACCCCCGAGGCGTACGCCGCCGTCACTCCGGTGAAGGACACCCGCCGATCCGGGTACGCGGCGGTCAGGATGTTGCGCCAGGCGAACGAGCGGAGGATGTGGTTGGACACGTGGAGTACGGCGGCCAGCACCAGCAGTCGCGGGTCGACCGCGGCGAACTTACCCGCGAGGTCGGCTCCGTGTCCGGCGATCGCGTCGAAGACGTCCATCTCAGGCTGCCTTCGCCAGGACGTCGGCCAGCCGCCCACCGACGGCTTCGTACTGCTCCGTGATCATCCCGTCGACGCCCCAGTCGGCGAGCCGGGTCGCCTCGTCGGAGTCGAGCACCGGCCAGGTCATGAGGAGGTCGACGTGCCGCCGCAGGTCGGCCACCCGAGCCGGATCGAGCAGCTTCTTGTGGATCGAGATCCCGATTCGCGACCGGGCGGCGGCCCTCGTGCGGATGGCGGCCAACTGTCGTGCGCTCCCGACGGAGTGCACCACACGTACGCCCGCGACGTCGTCCATCGCGGTGAGCAGTGCCCAGTTCTGCGAGCAACATACCGTCGTCGCCCGCTCCCGCTCCCGAAGCGCGGCCGCGACCCGAGCGGCGAGCCGATGGTCTCGACCCTTGAGATCCAGCATCAGGGTCGTCGTCGGCGCGGCGGCGTCGAGGAGACGATCGAGCTGGAGGCGGGGAGCCCACGCCGATGCCAGCTTCCACTTGTCCCACAGCACCGGCACCGGCCCGAGTGTCTTGAGGTGCCGGACCTCGACCCGGCCGGCGTAAAGGTGCAGGTCAGCCTCGACGATCGCCACTCGCGCGCTCTCCGCGCGGTGCAGTGACCGCAGATCGTTACCGGCCCGGTGAGCGACGACGAACGGTCCCCGCTCACGGACGGCATCCAGGGACGACATTGCGGCTGAGTCTAGGTGCCCAATGCGTGAAATCCACCATCCACATGGACAATTTCACCTGTCGTTGCGGGAAAGAAGTCGCTAAGCAGCGCGACCACCGAACGCGCGGTGGGCGTCTGGTCCAGGTGGTCCCAGCCCAGCGGAGCCCGATCGCCCCAGGTCGCCTCGATGTCCTCGAATCCAGGGATGGCCTTGGCCGCGAGCGTCTTCAGGGGTCCGGCGGACACCAGGTTGACCCGGATCTGGCGGTCGCCGAGGTCGCGAGCGAGGTAACGGGCGCACGACTCGAGACCCGCCTTGGCCACGCCCATCCAGTCGTAGGCCGGCCAGGCCACGGTGGCGTCGAACGTCATGCCGACGACCGACGAGCCCCGGCCCATCAGGGGCAGCGCCGCGGTCGTCAGGGCCTTCAGCGAGTACGCCGACACCCGAAGCGCCTGGCCGACGTCGTCCCACGGAGCGTCCAGGAACTTGCCGCCGAGGATCGTGTCCGGGTTGCCGTACGCGATCGAGTGCACCACGCCGTCCAGGCCGTCGACGTGCTCGGAGAGTCGATCGGCCAGCGCCGCGAGATGCTCGTCGTCGGTGACGTCGAGCTCGATCACCGGCGCCGGCTCCGGGAGCCGCGACACGATCCGCCGCGTGATCGAGAGCGCCCGGCCGAAGTTCGACACGACGACCTGCGCGCCCTGCTCCTGGGCCGCCCTGGCGACCGCGAAGCCGATCGAGCTGTCGACGGTGACGCCCGCGACCAGGATGCGCTTGCCTTCGAGGATTCCCACGACTCAGTCCTTCCTGCCGGTCGCCCGACGCTGGTCAGTGCCCCATGCCGAGGCCGCCGTCGACCGGGACGACGGCTCCGGTGACGTACGCGGCCTCGTCGGAGGCGAGGAAGCGTACGACGCCGGCGACCTCGTCGACGGTGGCGTAGCGACCGAGCGGGATCTGCGCGAGGTACTCGGCCTTCTTGTCCTCCGGCAGCACCTCGGTCAGCCCGGTCTCGATGAATCCTGGCGAGACGACGTTGGTCGTGATGCCGCGGCTGCCGAGCTCGCGCGCCAGCGAACGGGCCATGCCGACCAGGCCGGACTTGCTCGCGGCGTAGTTGACCTGGCCGGCGCTGCCGAGCAGGCCGACGACCGAGGAGATGAAGATGATCCGCCCGCGCCGCAGCCGCAGCATGCCGCGGGCCGCCCGCTTGGCGACCCGGAACGCCCCGGTCAGGTTGGTGTCGATGACGGCCGACCAGTCGTCGTCGCTCATCCGCAGCAGCAGGGTGTCGCGGGTGATGCCCGCGTTCGCGACGAGCACCTCGACCGGACCCTGGTGCTCGGCGACCGCGTCGAACGCCGCGTCGACCTGCTCGGGATCGGTCACGTCGCACGGGACGCCGAAGGTCCCTTCGGGCGGCTCGCTCGAGCGATGCGTCACGGCGACGTGGTCACCGGCGGCCACGAAGGCCTCGGCGATGGCGAGCCCGATACCCCGATTGCCCCCGGTCACCAGTACGGACCTGCCCACACCGACTCCCTCCGAACGACGCCGTGGCGGCGTACTCGTCAGTGCGCGACGCTATCGGCTACCACACGGTATCCCGAACCGGGTGTGGCTACTCGGCGTCCTCCAGCCGAAATCCCAGCTTCATCGTGACCTGATAGTGCGAGACCGCGTCGTCGACGATGTGGCCGCGCAGCTGCGTGACCTCGAACCAGTCGAGGTGGCGAAGGGTCTGGGCGGCCCGGGTGATTCCGTTCGTGATGGCCTGGTCGAGACCGTCCGGCGAGGTCCCGACGATCTCGGTGACGCGGTAGGTGCGGTTGGACATCAGTGATTCCTCTCTTCCGGCGTCCACATCCTGACATCCGGCGTACGGTGGAGACATGGAACGCCGCGAGTCGTCCGCCGTGCGGATCACCGATGCCCGCACCGCCCACAGTGACGACCTTCGACATCGGCAACGTCGCTATCTCCTGTCGATGCTGGTGCGTACGGTGTGCTTCGTCGCCGCCGTGGTCGTGGACTCGTGGCTGCGCTGGGTTTTCCTGGTGGCGGCGCTGTTCCTGCCCTACGTCGCCGTCGTCATGGCCAACGCGGTGAGCCGTCGGCCGCCGCGCCGGGCCGACACGGTCGCCCCGGACGCGCACGGATCGCTCGAGGCGACGCCGTCCCAAAATGTGGATCGGTCTAAACCTTCCTGACCTGCACAAATCCTGGGACGTTGACAACGTTTACATCACCACTGGTCTCATGAGACGGACTCATGCCATCATGGGTCCACGCTCCGCCTCCCCCGTCGGAGCGTTCCGGTGCCGGACGGCTCCCCCCGTGGCTGTCCGGCACCACTTATGTTCTCCCCCAGAGCCTCGCACCGACGCCTCGGAGACCGATGGCCACCGATGAGACACCGGCCGCCGAGCAGCTCGTCTGCTCCGCCAAGGGCTGCCGCGCGACCGCGACCGTCGCCCTCAAGTGGAACAACCCGAAGCTGCACACGCCGGACCGGCGCAAGACCTGGCTCGCCTGCCCGGACCACGAGGAGTCGCTGGCCGAGTTCCTCGACATCCGCGGCTTCCTGCGCGAGCGGGAGCCGGTGGCGCCGACCTGACGGCGACCGGGCCGCTACCGTCGAGGCGTGTACCGCTTCCTGCTCAGCGGCCGATGGCTCGGCTTCGCGGCACTGGTCGCCGTGGTCGTCGGGGTCTGCGTCCGACTGGGCATGTGGCAGTTCGACCGGCTCGACGAGCGGCAGGCCGACAACGAACGCATCGAGGCCAACCTGGCGGCCGCGCCGGCGCCGGTCGACACGGTCGTCGCCTCGGGCGACGGGCCGACCGAGGCCGACGAATGGCGACGCGTGACGGCGACCGGCCGCTACGACGCCGACCACCAGGTCCTGCTCACCGAGCAGAGCCGCGACGTCGGCCCGGGCGTCGACGTGCTGACTCCACTGGTCCTGCCGAGCGGCACCGCCGTGCTGGTCGACCGTGGCTGGCTGGCGACCGGCGGGCCGTCCGAGCGTCCTGACCCGCCCGCGCCGCCCACCGGACCGGTCTCGGTCACGGGCTGGCTGCGGCTCGACAGTGACGCCGACGACTGGGCGACCGTGCCGGACGACGAGAGCAGCGTACGCGCGGTCGACAGCGACCGGATCGCTCCGACGCTGCCGTACGCCGTACTCCCCGGCTGGATCGCGCTCACCGAGCAGCGCCCGGCGGCCGCGACGGGGCTGGCACCACCCGAGGAGCCGGATCTCGGGCAGGGACCGCACTTCTTCTACGGGCTGCAGTGGTGGTTCTTCGGGGTCCTCGCCGTCGTGGGGTACGGCTGGTTCGCGTGGGCCGAGGCGCATCCGAGGCCGCAGCGTGATCGTCCGGCGGACCGGAGGTCCGTATCGTCGTCTGCCAGCACCTGACGGAGGAGGCAACGTGGCGGGTCGCATCGAGGACTACGGGTTGATCGGAGACCTGCAGACCGGGGCGCTGGTCGGTCGGGACGGCAGCATCGACTGGCTGTGCCTGCCCCGCTTCGACTCCGGTGCCTGCTTCGCCGCCCTCCTCGGCGACGCGGACAACGGGCACTGGAGGATCGGCCCGGCCGACGGTGGCCCGGCGACGTCGCGTCGGTACATCGGCGAGACCCTCGTCCTCGAGTCGACGTGGGAGTCCACGGCCGGGACCGTGCGGCTCGTCGACTTCATGCCGCACCGGCACCGGACCCCCGACGTCGTGCGCATCGTCGAAGGGGTCAGCGGCCGGGTGCCGATGCGGTCGGTGCTGCGGCTGCGGTTCGACTACGGGCAGCGGATCCCCTGGGTGCGCAGCAGCGACGACCATCAGATCGTCGGGCTCGCCGGGCCGGACGCGGTCTACCTGTCGACCGACGTGGCGACCCATGGCGAGGACTTCTCGACCGTCGCCGACTTCACCGTGTCCGAAGGCGACCGGGTGCGATTCGTCCTGACCTGGAACCCCTCACAGGACGAGCCGCCGAAGCCGGTCGACGCGGACGCCGCGCTCGCCGAGACGATCGAGGCGTGGGAGTCGTGGATCGGCGGCTGCCACCGGCCGCCGAAGTACGCCGATGCGGTGGTGCGATCGGTCGTGACGCTGAAGGCGCTGACGTACGAGCCGACCGGCGGCATCGTCGCCGCCCTGACGACCTCGTTGCCCGAGGATCTCGGTGGCGTGCGCAACTGGGACTACCGCTACTGCTGGCTGCGCGACGCGGCGCTGACCCTCGACGCGGCGCTCGCCGCCGGCTTCACCGAGGAGGCGGCCGCCTGGCGGGCCTGGCTGTTGCGGGCGGTCGCCGGATCGCCGCGCGACATGCAGATCATGTACGGAGTCGCCGGCGAGACCCGGCTGCCCGAGTTCGTCTGCGACTGGCTGTCGGGCTACGAGGGTTCGACCCCGGTCCGGATCGGCAACGCCGCCGCCAGCCAGTTCCAGCTCGACATCTACGGCGAGGTCATCGACGCGCTGCACAGCGCTCGCGCCGGCGGCGTCCACCGCGACGTCGACTCCATGGAGCTGCAGATCGCGATGGCCGAGCACCTGGAGACGGTGTGGGAGCGGCCGGACGAGGGCCTGTGGGAGGTGCGCGGACCGCGGCAGCAGTTCACGTACTCGAAGGTGATGTGCTGGGTCGCCTTCGACCGGCTGGCCCGGGCCGCGCCGCGATGGGGACGGCCTGAGCTGGAGCCGCACTGGCGCGCGATGGCCGACCAGATCCACGAGCGGGTCTGCCGCGAGGGATGGAACGACGACCGCGGCGCCTTCACCCAGACCTTCGGCAGCCCGCATCTGGACGCGTCGCTGCTCCTGCTGCCGCGACTCGGCTTCCTGCCGGCGAACGACCCGCGCGTCGTGGGGACCGTCGAGGCCATCCAGCGGGAGCTGACCCGCGACGGGCTCGTCATGCGCTACGACACCTCGGAGTCGGGCGAGGCCGACGACGTCGACGGCCTGCCCGGCTCCGAAGGCAGTTTCCTGGCCTGCTCCTTCTGGATGGCCGACGCCCTCAACCGCATCGGACGACGCGGCGAGGCCCGTGAGCTGTTCGAGCGACTGCTCGACCTGCGCAACGACCTCGGGCTGCTCGCCGAGGAGTACGACCCGCGGCACCGCCGTCAGGTCGGCAACGTGCCGCAGGCCTTCAGCCACATCGGCCTGGTCTCCACCGCGTACGCCCTCACCAGCTGACTCACCTTCTCGCGTCGGGGTTGCGCGAATGACCCGCCTTCTCCCGCCGAGGTTGCGCGAATGTCCCGCGCGGCGCCGTGATCGACGGTCCGTCTAGGGTCGACTCTCGTGGCACACTCCGACGGGCCGACGCATACCCACTCCCACGCGCCGTCCGACCCGCCCACGGAGGCCGCGCGAGCCGAGCGCCGGACCGCCGTACGCGTCCTTGCGGTCGTCCTGGTCCCGGCGGCCATCCTGACCGCGATCGGCCTGGTGTGGTTGTGGCCAGGCGATGCGTCCGATCATGTCCGCGAGGAGGTCACCCAGTACGCCGTCGAGGGCGTGTCCTTCCCCACCGGCACCGTTACCGACGTCGACGAGATGCCGTGTGACGGCCAGACCGGCTCGATCCCCGGCGCGGACGACGTCTGCGCGACCCTGACCGTCCGGGTCGACGAGGGCGTGGACGCCGGCGACGAGACCACCGTGCCGATCACAAGCGCGATCTACCGCTCCGGTGTCGACACCGGCGACGGCGTCGTACTCTCCCGGGTGCCGACCGAGGGTCCGGAGGCGGCGTACCAGTTCTACGACTTCGAGCGGACTCTCCCGCTCGGCGCCATCGCCCTCGCGTTCGCCATCGTCGTCATCGCGGTCGCGCGGTTCCGCGGTCTGGCGGCCATCGTCGGTCTTGCGTTCGGCTACCTGATCCTGGGCAAGTTCGTGCTGCCCGGCCTGCTGACCGGCGAGTCTCCGCTGCTCTACGCGCTCGTGGGCTCGTCCGCGATCATGTTCGTGGTGCTCTATGCCGCCCATGGATTCTCCGCGCGGACGACTACCGCCCTGGCCGGCACGCTGTTCGGCCTCGTCGTCACGGCGTTCCTCGGCCTGGTCTTCACCGACTGGGCCAGTCTCTCCGGTGTGGGCAGTCAGGACGACTTCGTGCTCGCGTCCGCCGCGCCGGACCTCAAGCTCTCCGCAGTCGTCATGACCGGCGTCATGGTCGCAGGGCTGGGCATCCTCAACGACGTCACCATCACCCAGGCCTCGGCGGTCTGGGAGCTTCACGAGTCGTCGCCGACCATGAGCGCCGGCCGATTGTTCTCCCGGGCGATGCGCATCGGTCGCGACCACATCGCGTCGACGGTCTACACCATCGCCTTCGCGACCGCTGGGGCCGCGCTGCCGGTGCTCCTGCTGATCTACGCGTCCGACCGGCCGCTGCTCGACTTCATCCAGACCGAGGCCATCAGCGAGGAGATCGTTCGAACCCTGGCCGGCAGTATCGGCCTGGTGCTCGCCGTACCCCTAACGACCGCGATCGGCGTCGCCGTCACGCGCAGTGTCGGTCCTCGAGCCGACCCCACGCCGCGGCCTCGGCGAGCGCGGTCGGACCAAGACCAAGGTCTGGTCGACGGCGACTGGTAGCCGGTCAGACCGTGCGCAGCATCCCGCCGTCGACCGGGACGAACGCGCCGGAGATGAACGACGCGGCCGGCGACAGCAGGAACGCCGCGGCCCGGCCGAACTCCTCCGGTCGCCCGTACCGCCGCAGCGGGATCGTCTGCTCGGTAGCCCGGCGAGCCGCCTCGGGGTCGTCGGCGAGCGCGTCCAGCTCACGCACCCGCTCGGTGTCGACGCGGCCCGGGAGCAGACCGTTGACCCGGATTCCCTGCGGGCCCAGCTCGTCGGCCAGCGTCTTGGCCAGCATCGCGAGCCCGGGCCGCAGGCCGTTGGACACCGCCAGCCCAGGGATCGGACAGCGCACCGACGACGACAGCACGAAGACGATCGAGCCGCCGTCGGCCAGCTGGCCGGCGACCGCGTGCGCGATCCGGGTCGCACCGAGGAACACCGCCTCGAAGGCCGCCCGCCACTGGTCGTCGGTGATCGTCGCCGCGGGACCGGCGGCCGGCCCGCCGACGCTGATCAGTGCGCCGTCCAGCCGATCCCAGCGCTGCCGGGCGGTGGCGACCAGGCGGTCGGCGGTGTCCGGGTCGGCGTTGTCGGCGACGACCGGCTCGACGTTGTCGGCGCCCAGGCGCTCGGCGAGCTGGGTCAGCGAGTCGGCGGTACGCCCCGACGCGACGACACGAGCGCCCTCGGCGACGAGCGCCTCGGCCGACGCGGCGCCCAGCCCACGAGCGGCACCGGTGACGATGAAGGTCTTGGCACGGAGTCCGAGGTCCATGGCCGTCAGCGTAGGGGGTACGTCGCGGCCTCGAGCGTCTCGATGTCGTCCATCTCCCGGCCCGCCGGGCTCGAGCCGGAGTCGAACTGGGTGCGGTAGAGGTCCGCGTACGCGCCGCCCGCCGCGAGCAGCTCGTCGTGGCTGCCGCGTTCGATGATCCGACCCCGGTCGACGACGAGGATCCGGTCGGCCTCTCGGACCGTCGACAGCCGGTGGGCGATGACCAGCGACGTACGTCCGGCCAGCGCGGTGTCGAGGGCGCGCTGCACGGCCGCCTCGGACTCCGAGTCGAGATGTGCGGTCGCCTCATCGAGCACGACGATCTTCGGGGCCTTCAGCAGCAGTCGGGCGATGGCCAGCCGCTGCCGCTCGCCGCCGGACAGCCGGTAGCCCCGGTCGCCAACGATCGTGTCGAGGCCGTCGGGCAGACTCTCGACGAGCTCGCGGATCTGCGCCGCCTCGAGCGCGCCGAGGATGTCCTCGTCGGTCGCGTCCGGCCGTGCGTACCGGAGGTTGGCTGCGATCGTGTCGTGGAACATGTGGGCGTCCTGGGTGACGTACCCGACCTGCCGACGCAGCGACTCCTGGGTGACCTCGCGAACGTCGCGGTCGCCGACCCGTACGGTGCCGCCGGTGACGTCGTAGAGCCGGGTGACCAGATGCGTGATGGTCGACTTGCCGGCGCCGGAGTGCCCGACCAGCGCCACCATCTCCCCCGGGCCGACGTCGAAGGACACGTCGTGCAGCACGTCCTCGTTGCCGCCGTTGGCCGGCCGGCTCACGGTCTCGAGGCTGGCGAGCGAGACGTCGTCGGCGCCGGGATAGCGGAACCGGACGCGGTCGAAGGAGACGCTGGCGGGTGCGTCGGCCGGCAGCTTCTTCGCGTCCGGGGCGTCGGTGACCATCGACGGGAGGTCCAGCACCTCGAAGACGCGCTCGAAGCTGACCATCGCGGTCATGATGTCCACGTGCACGTTGGACAGCCCGGTGAGAGGGCCGTAGAGCCGGCCGATCAGGGCGGCGAGCGCGAGGAGCGTGCCGACCGACAGTGAGCCGTTGACCCCCATGACGCCGCCGATGCCGTAGACGAGCGCGGTCGCGAGCGACGCGACGAGGGTGAGCGCGGTGAAGAAGATCCGGCTGGTCATCGCCACCTTGACGCCGAGGTCGCGAACCTCCGCGGCCTTCTCGTCGAACGCCTTGTCCTCGGCGTCGGCGCGGCCGAACAGCTTGACGAGCATGGCGCCGGCGACGTGGAACCGCTCGGTCATCGACGAGCCCATCTCGGCGTTCAGCTGCATCTGGTCGCGACTCAGGCCGGCCAGCTTGGCGCCGGCCCAGCGCGCCGGAAGGATGAACAGCGGCAGCAGCGCGAACGCTACCAACGTGATCTGCCACGACAGGAACAGCATCGCGCCGACCACCATCACCAGGCTGACGATGTTGGAGACGACGCCCGACAGCGTGGACGTGAACGCGCGCTGCGCGCCGACCACGTCGGAGTTGAGCCGGGACACCAGCGCGCCGGTCTGGGTTCGGGTGAAGAACGCCACCGGCAGTCGCTGCACGTGCCCGAACACGTCGGTCCGCAGGTCGTAGATCAGCCCTTCACCGATCCGAGCCGAGCACCACCGTTGCGCCAGCGTGAGCGCCGCCTCGACGACCGCGATCGCCGCCACCAGCACCGACAGCCACACGACCAGACTCGTGTCCTGCCGCAGCACGCCGTCGTCGACGATCTTCTTGAACAGCAGCGGCGTCGCCACGACCAGCAACGCCCCGGCGACGACCATCACCAGGAACGCCACGATCTGCCTGCGGTACGGCCGTGCGTAGCCCACCACGCGCCGCGTCGTCCCCGGCGTCAGTCCCTGGCTGGTCACCGACCGGTCCGAGGAGTACGACCGCAGCGTCATCCAGCCGCCCATGTTCGTGCTCATCGCCCAAAACCAACGCGAAGCACCCCCTCGATCTTCCCAGCTGAGCGTGCGACCGGCTGGCGGCTCGGTCGATCGCCGACGGACGCGAGGGGCCTCGGCCAGGCATCAACCTCAGGCAATTGAGCGAGCCGCCACCCGTCCGTACCCCGGCAGCAGCTCCTCCACCAGGGCGGTCGTCTGCGCCTCCGCCCCTCGGGGTGACCCATGCCGGCTGATCGCGGCGAACATCTCGTCGGCGACCTCGTGGGCGGCGTCGGGTCCGGCGTGCCGGTGGGTCAGGCGCAGCTCGGCCCGCCAGAGCTCTTCGCATCCGGGCACCATGTCGAGACCGGTGCGCAGCGACTCGTGGGCGAGGCCGAGGTTGCCCGCGTCGGCGGCGACGCTGGAGACCCGCAGGGCGACGCCGACGACGGTGGTCTGGATGTCGCGTACGGCGGTGGTGTTGGCCAGCCAGGAGTAGCGGTGGGCGGGCAGCTCGTCGAGTGCCGGGCCTTCGACGCAGGACAGCGCGGCGGCGAGGTCGAGCGTCGGGTCGTCGGACCGCTCGGCGCGGGCGACGTAGGCCCGCAGCACGTGCCAGTCGACCCGGACGTCGCGCAGGTCGAGCCGCCACCGTTGCTGGTCGTCCTGGAACAGTCGCTCGCCGCCGTCGGCGCGGCGGCCGAGCCAGCGCCGGGCGTGTCCGATCGAGGCGTCGACGACCTCGTCGCTGACGCCGCGCGGCCAGATCGCCGACGTGAGCACGCTCGGGTGCGCTCCGCCGGGGTGCAGGGACAGGTAGGCGACGATCTCGGTCGCCAGCTGCCGGCGCTCGGCGTCGATCTCGCCGGGGGCGGTGACCCGTACCGGGCCGAGCAGCTGGACGGCGACGTCGGCCCGGGCGCCGCGCTCGAGCAGTCTCGGGTCGAACCCGGGCACCGGCTGTGATACGACCCGGGCGGGAGTGGCGGAGCGAGCCGCGTCGGCCCAGCGGAACAGCTCCACCATGCGGGCCGCGGCCGCGGCGGGGATGCGCTGGGCGGCGACGTCGAGACCCAGCTGGGGGTTGGCCAGCCGGCCGTCGGGGGTGACGTCGAGCCGCCAGACGGCGGTCGCGGCGTCGCCGACGACGACCCCGCCGACCAGCCGGCCTTGTGCGACAGCGCCGGCGAGGAGCTGCGCGTGCTCGGCACTCGGCTGGTGGCCGACCACGACGACTCCGGGCCGGCCGGTGTCGCGGCCCGCGAGCGCCGTACCGAGGTCCGGCGCGTGCCGTACGCGGTCCGGCGCGAGGGCGGCGAGGTTGTCGGCGAACCCGACGAGGATCACCGGCAGGCCGTCGGTCCACGGCGCGGTGGCCAGTTCGATCGCCATCGACAGCGCGACTTCGTACGAGGTCGGGACGGCACCGGTCAGCGCGACGACGCCGTGCGCGCTGGCGAGGTTGGCCAGCACCAGGGTGCCGTCGCCGGTCGCGCCGACGGTCGTGAGGGTCGGGCAGGGCGACGCGACGCCGACCGGCGGGTCGAAGCGCTCGGCGACCGTGCGGTCGACCATCCACATCCGGCCGTCGGGCGACGAGCGCCAGCCGTCGGGGATCGGCATGATCGCCGGTGCGTCGAAGGCCAGCGTCAGCGCCTGCTCGTTGACGTACGCGGCGCGGACCGGCGGTACCGCGTTGCCGCTCTGGTAGGTGGCGTGGGCGAGCTGGCGCATCGAACGGTCGACGAGCAGGGCCGCCGGTCCGTTCGCGGCGATGCGCAGGTTGACCTCGTCACCGGGCTTGAGTCCGCCGCCTCCCCCCGGCCCACTGCCCTGCCAGCCACGGCGGCGCCGTAGGGCGAACAACACGCTGGCGGCGACCAGTCCACCGCCGACGCCGAGCGGGGCAGCCCACTCACCGAGTCCGTCGTCGGACGACCCGTCGCCGGACTCCGGCCGGGCGTCGTCGCGGACCAGGATGTGCTGCTTGTCGGCGTCCGGTCCGGCGTCGCCACCGTCCTTGCGGTCGGTGTGGTGCTCCATCTGCTTGGTGTCGTCGGCGGTGCCCAGCGTGATGATCCCAGGCCCCTCCGCGTCGTCGGGCAGGTGCAGGATCCAACCCGGGTAGATCAGGTCGGGATCCTGGAGCGAGTTGCCGTCGGGCTGCTCGAGATCCTTGTTGAGCTGGTAGATCTCCTTCCAGCGCAGGCCGTCGCCTAGGTAGCGCTCGGCGATGTCCCAGAGGCAGTCGTACTGCCGGTTGTGCGGAGGCTGCACCTCGTACTTGACGCCCTGCGGGGTCCGGATCGCGAGGCCGGGCTGGAGCTCGGTCGGCTTCGACACCTTCTGCTTGACGGCCTGGCCCGGTGTCGTGCCCTGCTGGGCCACCTGGGTCGCGTCGCCGCCGGAGCCGGTCGTGCCGGGGGCGATGGCGCTGTGCTCGACGCCGGGGCCGGTCGTGGCCGTGGCGGTCGGCATCGCGACCGCGGCCGAGCCGACCAGCAGCATCGTCGACGCGACCAGCCGCCGGGCCAGCGACTGCGTCCCGAGCCCACCGCCGGGCACCTGACGGGCACCGGCTCGTCGGCTCTGGGCGAGCTCGACGACGACGCAGATCGCGAAGTGCGCCCAGGCGAGCCACAGGACGGCCGCGAGGATGCCGAGGATCTGCTCCGAGCCGAGCGACTCGGACAGCCACTCACCGCTGGGGGCACTCGACGGCCACGGCGCGCCCCCGCCCCACGTCCACAGGGCGTACGGCACGCCGCCGAGCAGTGCCACGATGGCGATCAGCGCCATCAGTCCGCGAAATCGTTGCGCAGGGCCGCTCACGTCACTCCCGGTGTCAATACGGGCAGAACACTCCACCGTCATCATGCCCGCTCAGGGGGTCACCGAGCTAGGAACGTCATCGCAGCAGGTCAGCCAGGTCGCGCAGGCGGCCGAGCTGGGCCCGGCGCTCGGCGTCGAGCTGGGCGTCGTACCGACGGTCGGCGGCCTCGAGGAGGAGCGCCTTGGTGGCCCGTACCGAGGCGGCCGGTGCCGTCGTCAGCGCCGCGGTCAGGTCGGCGACCGTGCCGGCGAGCTGGTCGACCGGCACTGCGATGGTCGCGAGGCCGGTCCCGATCGCCTCCCGGGCCTCCACCCACCGTCCGGTGGCGCAGATCTCGAGGGCGCGGGCGTACCCGACGACCTCGACGAGCGGCTTCGTGCCGCCGAGGTCGGGTACCAGGCCGAGAGTCGGCTCCCGCATGCAGAACCGCGCGTCCTCGGCGATCACCCGCAGGTCGCACGCGAGCGCGAGCTGGAACCCGGCACCGACGGCCGCGCCCTGGACGGCGGCGACGCTGATCACGTCCGGCCGCCGCCACCATCCGAACCCGGCCTGGAAGTCCTCGATGAGCGTCAATGCTCGGTCGTCGGGCAGCTCCGCGATGTCTCGAAACGTCGGCTCGCCCGGGATGCCGTCCGGCGTCATCATCCGCCGGTCGAGCCCGGCCGAGAACGCCGGTCCGTCGCCCCTGACGACGGCCACCCGGACGTCCGGCTCGAGACCGGCTCCGATCGCCGCCAGCGCCCGCCACATCGCCGGCGTCTGGGCGTTGCGCACGTCGGGTCGGCTCAGCGTCACCGTGAGGATCGCTCCGTCGACGTCGAGTCGGAGTCCGGCGGCGGCGAGCTCGTCGGCGGTCGGGTACGGCATGGCCCGACCCTAACCGCCCCGCCCGTCGCTCGAGTTCCGAGTTGTGGTCGGTGTAAGTGGGCTCGCACCCTCCACAACTCGGAACTCGAGCGCTGCGGCGTCAGGCGAGCGCGACCAGCTCGGTGTAGTCCTCGCTCCAGAGGTCCTCGACGGCGTCGGGCAGGATCAGGACCCGATCCGGCGACAGCGCCTCGACCGCGCCCTCGTCGTGGGTGACGAGCACGATGGCGCCCTCGTACGTCCGGATCGCCCGGAGCACCTCCTCGCGGGAGGCCGGGTCGAGGTTGTTCGTCGGCTCGTCGAGCAGCAGCACGTTGGCGCTCGACACCACCAGCGTCGCGAGCGCGAGACGGGTCTTCTCGCCGCCCGAGAGCACCCGCGCCGGCTTGTGCGCGTCGTCGCCGGAGAACAGGAACGACCCGAGCACCCGACGCCGCGTGGAGTCGTCGAGGTCCGGGGCCGCCGACGCCATGTTCTCGGCCACGGTGCGTTGGATGTCTAGCGTCTCGTGCTCCTGTGCGTAGTAGCCGAGCTTGAGCCCGTGCCCCGGGGCGATGACGCCGGTGTCGGCCGGCTCGAGCCCGCCGAGGATACGCAGCAGGGTCGTCTTGCCGGCGCCGTTGAGGCCGAGCACGACGACCCGGCTGCCCTTGTCGATCGCGAGGTCGACGTCGGTGAACACCTCGAGCGACCCGTAGGACTTGCTGAGGCCGTCGGCTCGCAACGGCGTCTTGCCGCACGGCGCCGGAGCGGGAAACCGGATCTTGGCGACCCGGTCGTCGCGACGTACGGCCTCAAGTCCGCCGAGCATGCGGTGGGCGCGCCGCTCCATGTTGTGGGCGGCGCTGGCCTTCGTCGCCTTGGCCCGCATCTTGTCGGCCTGCGCCAGCAGCGCGGACGCCTTCCGCTCGGCGTTGGCCCGCTCGCGATGCCGGCGCCGCTCGTCGGTCTCACGCTGCTCGAGGTACGCCGTCCAGCCCAGGTTGTACGCGTCGAGGGTGGCGCGGTTGGCGTCGAGATGGAACACCCGGTTCACGGTGTGCTCCAAGAGGCTCGCGTCGTGGCTGATCACGACCAGTCCCCCGCGATGGGCGGACAGGAACCCACGCAGCCAGACGATCGAGTCGGCGTCGAGGTGGTTGGTCGGCTCGTCGAGCAGCAGCGTCTCGGCGCCGGAGAACAGGATCCGGGCGAGCTCGACCCGGCGGCGCTGGCCACCCGACAGCGTGCCGAGCGGTTGACCGAGGACCCGGTTCGGCAGGCCGAGGCTGGCCGCGATGACGGCCGCCTCCGCCTCGGCGGCGTAGCCACCACCGGCGTGCAGCTCGGCGTCGGCGTTGGCGTAGCGCCGCATGGCGCGCTCGCGGTGCGCCGGGTCGTCGGAGGCCATGTCGGTCTCGGCGGTCCGGAGCCGCCGGACGACCTGGTCGAGCCCTCGGGCGGACAGGATGCGCTCCTGGGCGCTGACGGTGAGGTCGCCGGTGCGGGGATCCTGTGGCAGGTAGCCGACCGAGCCGGTGCGGGTGACGCGGCCGGCGGCCGGCTGGCCCTCGCCCGCGAGGATCCGCGTGAGCGTGGTCTTGCCGGCGCCGTTGCGTCCGACGAGGCCGATCCGGTCACCGGTCCCGACCCGGAAGGAGGCGCCGGCCAGCAGCAGGCTGGGGCCGGCACGGACCTCGAGATCGTGCGCGGTCAACATGGTGGTGGCTCCAGGAGAGTGAAGGACGTACGGGACAAAAGGGTCAGCGCTGGGCGCACGAGTGCCCTAGTCCGCGGCACGCACCTGGAGCAGCATGCCGCTCAGTGTACGGGGTCCGGTCCGGCGCCGCCGGTCGTTTCTCACGCCAGCGCGTTCAGGTCGATCCGGGCCGCCCGGGCGCCCGCGACCGCCTCGTCGAGGACCCGGCGCCGTGGGTTGCCGACGTCGAGCCATCGGGGTACGAGCGCCGCCGAGAGGTCTGTCCTGGCGGCCGCCAGCGCCTCGCGCACGAGGGACCGGTCGCCGCCGCCGACGACGGGCCCCGACCACCGGGCCAAGACGTCGTCGACCGCCTCGGCCGCCGACCGGACCAGGGCCGCGGCCTGGTTGGCCCGCCGCCGGGCATAGCGCTTCTGGCTCTGACCACCGGCCTTGGTCTGCCCCTGGACGTAGCGGGTGCCGGTCCGCGAAGCAGCTACTCGGGCCGCGCTCACCCGGCCGACCGCGAACCCGCCGCGGCGCACCAGCACGAGGCCGAACGTGTCGAAGCCGATCGCGGTCGACGTCACCACCGTCTCGTCGAGCCCGTCTGACGGCACCGCGACCGCGAGCCGGATCATCGCGGTGGCACCGTCGGTCGCCCGGGCCTCGGCGGCGCCGTCGACGGCCCGCCAGGACAGCTCGCCGTGGCGGTCGACGAACCGGTCGAGCCAGCCGGCCAGCCGCTCGGCCGCGACCTCGACGGTGCGGACCGAATCGTCGGGCACCGGTCAGGCCGCGCTGTGCGGTCGGTAGCCGGGCAACAGCTCCTCGACCAGGGCGTCGGTCTCGGCGGTGGCGCCGGCCGGCGAGCCGAACCGTTCGATGGCGGCGTACATCTCGTCCGCGACGGCGCGAACGTCGCTGCGGCTGCCGAGCCGAGCCGCCAGCCGCAGCGCGTCGCGCCAGAGCTCCTCGGCCGCCGGCGCCACCCGCAGTCCGCGCAGGATCGCGTCGCGGGCCCCGCGACCGTCATCGCGCCGGGCGCAGGCGTCGGCCAGCCGCCGCGCGGCGAGCACGATCGCGACCCGGGCGTCGTCGTCGACCGTGTCGTAGGCCAGCCAGCCGTAGCTCCGAGCCGGCAGCTGCGACCACGGTTCGCCGCGTACGAGGTCGAGCGCCTGACCCAACACCGCCACCTCGTCCGCGTCCTGCGCGTCAGCCGCCTCGACGAGGGTCTTGAAGACGTCCCAGTCGAACCGCACACCACTGCGCCGCACCGTCCATCGGCCGTCGACCATGGCCAGCCGCGGTTCGCCGGACTCGTCCGTGTCGAGCCAGGTCTGAGCCGCGGCGAGGGTGGAGTCGACGACGTCGTCGGACACGCCCCGTGGCCAGAGCGCCGCCGTGAGCGCGTTCGGGTGTACGCCCTCGGCGTGCAGTGCGACGTAGACGACGAGCTCGGTGAGCAGCTCCCGCCGGACCTCCTCGACCGGACCGTCGGCCTCGACAGCCACTGGGCCGAGGATGCCGATCTCGACGGCCTGCCGGCTGCTCGGGTCGAACACCGACGCGTCGAGGTCGAGCCCGGTCAGCGCCGCGAGCCCGTCGGTCGTCGGCTCCGCCCGCGGCGCGTCGGCGTCGCCGAACACGTCGACCAGCCCGCGGTAGGCCTCGACGCTGAGCCGCTGGGCGACCACGTCGATGCCCATCGGGCCGGACCACAGACGGCCCTCGGGCGACGCGGCGAGTCGGGCCGCGGCCAGCGGGCTGTCCCCCACGACGACGACCGAGATGGCGTGCTCGTCGCGGGCGGCGAGCTCCTGCAGCCGCGTCATGGTGTCGGCGTCGGGTGCGCCGGAGCACACGACCAGGTCGCTCGCCCACATCCGCGGATCGGGCTCGGCGACCCGGCCGGCGGCCACCGAGTCGACGCCGAGGCGCCCGCACTCGACACGCTGCCGTTCGGCGGCCCGGTCGAGCGACTCGAGGACCCGGTCGATCTCGTCCACGACCCGCATCGCGGGCCCGGCGATCTCGGTCGGTGCGTCGGCGAACCCGACCAGCCAGACCCGGCGCTCGTCGGCCCAGGCGTGGACGGCCAGGTCGACCGCCCAACTGATCGCGATCGAGCGCGCCACGTCGACGTCGCCGCCGATGCTGACGACCCCGGGAAACGCCTCGAGATCCATGAGGAGCAGCGTGTCGTCGGTCTGGCGCCCGAAGGCCACCAGCGCGGGGTACGGCACCAGCGCCGGCGGGCCGCCGTTGAGCCGCCGGTGGTCGTGATGCCACAGGGTCCAGACCCGACCGTCCTCGGAGGATCGCCACGGTGGCGGCGCCGCCACGCCGGGCGGCTCCGCGAACACCGCCGAGACGCCGTCGGCGGTGAGGACGCAGTGCGTCGGCCGCGGCACCGGCGCGCCGTACAGTGCTGGCGGCCAGACCCGCAGGCCACGGTTGAGCAGGTCGGCCGAGGTCGGGTCGGACTCCCAGCGCAGCGCCGACTCGTGGTCGGCGATCGTGAGCCCGGGTGGCCCGGTCGGCCCGCCGTCGGGGTTCGGCGCCCGGAGGAACAGCTGGTCGCCCGCGATCCGGCGACGGCGCAGGCCGGCCAGGAGTCCGGCGGCGAGCAGGCCACCGGCGATGCCGAAGGTCGGCGCCCAGACGTCGTCGTGGTCTTCGGCGGCCGCCGAGTCGTCCTCGGGCGCCACCTCGGCGGCGGCCGGCTCGGCCGGCACCGGCTCGATCGGCCACGACGGGGGGTCGGCGTCGTCCGCGAGGTCCCGCGCGGTCGTCTCGGGCTCGGCCCGCTCTTCATCGCCATCGGTCGACGCCCGCGAGTCGGCATGGGTCTCGTCGTCGACGCCGTCGTCGGACTCTGGCGCAACGGACGGGGCGTCGGTCGAGACCCGATGGTCGACGACCTTGAGACCCGGGCCTTCCGCGTCACCGGGGAGCTGCAGCAGCCAGCCGGGCTGGACCAGGTCGGCGTCGATCAGCTTGCGGCCGTCGGGCTGGAGCACGCCGTGGTTGAGCTCGAAGATCTCCCGATAGCGCAGGCCGCTGCCCAGGAAGCGCTCGGCGATGTCCCAGAGCGTGTCGTAGTTTCGACCGCTCGGCGGCTGGACCTCGTAGTACTTCACCACCCCGTCGGCGGCCCGGATCGCCGACGTCGAAGGATCGACACTGCTCGGCGTGGGCGACTCGGTCGCTTCCGCGACGGCCGTGACCCTCTCCGGCGTGCGGTCCGCGCTCGCCGACGCGACCGGCAGGGTCGCGGCGGTCGTACCGGCCAACAGGACCACCGCCCCGACGAGCCTCCGCGCCAGCGCCTGGGTGCCGACCCGACCGCCCGGAACGCTGGGCGCCAGCCCTCTGCCGCGACGGTCGCTGACCAGCTCGACGACGAGACAGACGACGAAGTGCAGCCATGCCAGCCACATCACCATGGCGAGCACGTCGAGCACCGTGTCCGACGAGATCTCGGCGGTCAGCCAGTCGCTGTTGGGCGCCTCGTCGGGCAGCGGGTTGCCGACGAGGATCACCAACGCGACCGGGATGCCGACCGCGACGGCCAGGAGCGCGATCAACCCGAGCAGACCTCGGAGGACCTCACCCCCGCGTCGATGCGCCCGGCTGGAGGTCGGCAGCCGGGTCGGCTGGCTCGGATGGGTGGTCGGCACCGATCAGAGCTCCTGACCGACCAGGCCGGTCACCTCGGACACCGGGATCTGCTGGTAGGCGGTGAAGGTGTGGACGCCGAGGTCGGCGCCACCACCACCGTGCATCGTGACGTGCCAGTTGACCTCGATGTTGAGGACGTACATCGGGATCGGATAGTCGGGGTCGGGCTCCGGGAGCGGCACCGTCGACAGCTCCTCGGCCGCCGCGCTGGAGTGCTCGAAGACCAGGTAGCACGGGTTGTCCTGAGCCTCGAGGGTGGGCTCGGCGTTCTGGTCGTACGGCTGGGGCACCGAGCCGCAGTTGACCGGCTCCATGTCCTCGATCTGCGGCACGATCCGGACCCGCTGCGACTCCGCGCGCAGCGTCACGCCGCCGTAGCTGAGCTCGAGGTACGGTCCGCCGTCCTCGTTGCCGGCGTACGGCCCCTGCGTCGCCGCCTCGAGGTTCTCGTCCAGCCAGCGGAACTGGAACCAGGTCGGCGCTCCCACCCGGGGGATGTGAGTCGGCCAGGCGGTCACGAACGGCACCGGATAGTTCGAGCGGACCAGCGCCCAGAGGTACTCCTCGAGGGGGTTGGGATCCCACTCGGTCGGGTCCGGCTGGTCGTGGTTGACGTACACGAACGACAGGTTGACCCGCGGATCGCCGCCGAACGGATCGTGCAGGTCGACGTCCTCGAGGCAGGCCTGCAGGTAGTACTTGCCCTGGTCCGGCGTCGGGTTGTGCGGCGCCTTCATCCCGACCGGGATGTCGTAGACGCGACACTCGGTGAAGGTCAGACCCGGGAACCGGTCGATCAGGTCGAGTGGCGTGCCGCTGGTCTCACCGCCGTAGCAGTAGATGCCGGCGCCGACGTTGGTGGCGTAACCCGCGCAGTTGCCGACGCTCCCGGTGGAGTCCGCCGCGCTGAGGGAGCTCTGGGCGGTGACGCCGGACAGCGACCCTTGGGGTAACCCGAAGCCTCCCGCGGCGGCGCTCGCTCCGGCGATGGAGGTGCTCGCCGTCGGAAGGCCGGCGGATCGTGCACCGGCCTCGGCTGACGAGGTCGGCATGGCGAGCACGGTGGCTCCCGCGACCACGCCGGCCGCGGCTGCGGCGATCCGGCTTCGTGTCGTCTTCCCCGAGCGATTCATCCGTCGTCCACCTCGCACCCAAACGCTCCCTCGGCGGCCGCCGCGACGTACCAGCGGTCGCCGGCCAGCACCATCTTGACATCAAAGGGGTACCACTGTCGCTTCGGTGCGTTCACCGGCGCCCCAGTCTCCACGTCGACGAAATCCACCGACGGACCCCACATGCAAACCTGGACAATCGCGTCCGATCCGCCCGACTCGATGCCGACGATCCGCATCTTCGCCCGCGCCGGAACCGTCCAGTCGCGCTGCTTGGCGTCGGCGATCACGGCCCGCTGGCGCTGGATCCACTGGAAGGTCGCGGTCTCCACCAGATCGGGCACGATCCGACGCTCTCGCATGCTCGCCTGCCGCGCCTCGAGGTAGTCCACGAGCGTCGGCACCATCACGTCGTCGCTCCATCGGCCGGTGTCGACGCGTACGACCGTGGCAGTGGGTTCGGAGCTCCCGGTGTCCGTCGAGCTGACCTCGCCGGCTGGCTCGAACCCGTCGTCGTCTCCGCTGCAACCCGCCACCGCTCCACCGACGGCGAGGAGCATGGCGAGCAGAGCGGTCCGCATCACCGTCATGGGTCAGTTCCCCTGGCCGGGTCCGCCGGGTCCACCAGGTCCGTCATCGGGCGGCGTCTCGGTCTCGTCTGGCGGCGTCTCGGTCTCGTCGGGTGGCGTCTGGGTGTTGCTGGGGTCGTCCTCCGGCCCCGGGCCCTCGGGACAGATGTCGCGCGGCGGCGGCGGTGACTCGGGCGGGCGACAGGGCGGCGGTGGGGTCGGGACGGTCAGCGTGCCCCCGGCCGTGCCGGTCGGGATGCCCGGGTCGACCGGATCGGTGTCCACGACCGGCGGTGGCGGGCTGAACTCCCCCAGCTCCGGCTCGACGATCCCCTCGATCGGATGAGCCGTCGCCTCACCGGTCACGAGCGTGCCGGCGCTCCCGGTGAACATGTCGAGCAGAATCGGGTCGTACAGCACCTCGACCTCGACCGTGAGCGAGGCGATCTGCCCCGCGTCGGTGTTCTCCACGATGCCGGTGGCAGCGCACGCCTCGATGCTGCTGTCCTCCGCCATGGCGATCCCGCAGTACTCGTCGACCGCGGCGTACGCGTCGGCCTGCAGCAGTTGGATGAAGCCCTCTTCGAGGTTGATCTTCTGGGCGCCGGCGCGGGCGGCCTCCTCGGCGTACGCGATCGCGCGGGCGCGAGCCGACAGCTGTCGCGACCCGTCGATCACCAGCGCCGCGAGGAAGAGCAGCGCGATGGCCACGATGATCACGAACGGCGTGATCGACCCGCGCTCTCGGTCGCGGCTACGCCATCTCATGGGTAGTACCCCCGATACGAGTCGAGCGGGCTGACGAAGAACGACTCCACGTGAACGTCGTCCAGTCCGGGGATGAACGCGGCGGCGCTGAGATCGACGTCGCAGGTGACCAGAACCGACACGGTCACCATGGTGTCCTGCGAAAGGGTCGGCTGCCCGGTGAACGGATCCGGCAGGTCCGGCTCGGCGCTGCAGTCCATGTAGCTGCCGACGTACTCGGAGCCCTCGATCGTGTCCTCGACCGCGGCGGCGATCTTCTCCTCGGCCTCGGCGGCGCTGCGGGACTGGGTAGCGGCGCGGACGGCATCGCGAGCGGCCTGGTCGTTGAGCGACTCCGCCATCGCGAACACGCCGAACGCCCACATCAGCATCAAGAGCATGAGGAGCGGGATCGCCAGGATGGCGAGCTCGAGGGAGATGGTGCCGCGGTCGCCGCGTCTCACTGCTCCGGCACCCCCGGGTCGGGCTCGAACTGCTCGATCTCCACGGTGACGGTCTGGCAGACGGGGGCGTCGGACAGCAGCCCCATCGGATGGGCGTACTCGCCGCAGACCTCGACGGTCGCCTGCTCGTCGTCGCTGGTCGCGGTCGCCGTCACGGCGGTGATCAGACCGACCTGCTCGGCGTACGCGACCGCCGTCTCCTCGGCGGCGCCCTCCCAGCCGGCCGGGTCGTCGGTCACGCCCGAGACCCGCAGGTACGACGCGCCCTCGCGGGCCGACAAGGTCACGACGTTGCGGGCGTACATCCACAGCCCGAACTCGACGATGCCGAAGATGAGCAGCAGAAACACCGGAGCGATGAAGGACATCTCCAGCGTGGAGGCTGCCCGCTCATCTCGCCGACGTCTCATGGCCCCGATCCGATGTCCACTCCGATCTAGGGTGCCTGCTCGATCTCGTTGGCCTTCTCGTCGACGACGTTCTGGATGACGGCCGTGATGATCACCGCCAGGCCCACGACGATGGCGGAGATGATTGCCCATTCAAGCGCTGACGCTCCGAGCTCACTCCGTCCGGCGCGTCGAGCCTCAGCCGCCCGGGTTCGGACGTAGCTGATCAGCAGCAGGGCATAGCGCAGCTCGGTCACGATCAGATCCTCCCGCGGATGTGACGACGCTGGTGTCCAAGTATGACGCGATTGGCGCCTTCGAGGTTCAACTTACCTCCGATCCCGGCGCGCGGGACACCGCGGTCCCGCACGGTACGCCGAGCGGGTGTCCGGGAGGTTGACAGCAGGTTGCGCGCGTCGGTGCCGGACCGACTCGACCGGTGCGGCATGATCGTCGGCACCGCACCGGCGGCGACTCAGGGGGCGACATGCCAGCACGCGCGCGAGTGGCGTTCCTGCTGTTCAGCGTGGACGGCGTCGGCGGCATCGCGCGTACGGTCGTCAACCTCGCCAACCGGCTCGCCGACACGTACGACGTCGAGCTGATCAGTCTCCATCGGCACAAGGCCAGATCGGCGTACGCGGTCGACGACCGCATCACGGTCAGCTATCTCCACGACGCCCGGCCCGTCGAGTCCGGCCAGCGGGTGGACGGGCAGGTCCGGGCCAAGGACGCCAGAGCCGACCAGGGCCGGCTGCGCGCGTTCCTGGACGGCCGGACGTCCCGACTGGCGCCGCCGGAGGCGGCACCGGACATCTCGCGCCTCACCGACCTGCTGCTTCGGCGCAAGCTGCGGTCGATGCCGCCCGGCATCCTCGTCTCGACCCGGCCGTCGCTGCACGCCGCCGCCGCGCGGTACGCGCCCCGGCACCTGATCACTGTGGCGCAGGACCATCTGAACTTCGAGTCCCGCTCCCGGACGCCGGCGCTCCTGGAGGTGATCGAGCGGAGCGCCCCGAAGCTCGACTGCTTCGTCGCCCTCACCGACGCCGACCGCGAGGACTACGCGCGACTGCTCGCCGGATCCGGCACCGCCGTCGTCTGCATCCCCAACGCCGCCCCCTGGCCGATCGGCGAGTCCTCGACCCTGGACGGCAAGGTCGTCGTCGCGGCCGGTCGGCTCGCCGCCCGCAAGGGATTCCCACGGCTGGTCCGGGCGTACGCACCGATCGCCCGCGCGCATCCGGACTGGCAGCTCCACATCTACGGAAACGGTCCCGAGCGATCCGCGCTTCGGCGCCTGATCTCCAATCGAGACCTCGGCTCCCAGATCGTGCTCCGGAGCCACAGCGACGACATCGAGAGCGTCTACCTGAGCTCGGCGGTCTTCGCCCTGAGCTCCCATGCCGAGGGGTTCTCGATGGTGCTCATCGAGGCCATGAGCAAGGGGCTGCCAGTGGTGAGCTTCGACATCCCGCGGGGGCCGGCCGAGGTCATTCGGGACGGCCACAACGGCCGGCTCGTCAAGGACGGCGACCTCGCCGGGTTCACCGCCGCCCTCGCCCAGATCATCGAGGACGACGACCTGCGGCACCGGATGGGCGCGGCCGCCCTCGCCACCGCGAAGGAGTACGACACCGACACGATCGCCGGCCGCTGGGTCGCGCTGTTCGACCGGCTGCAACTGGAGCGGGGTGCGACGTAGCTCGACGCGGGGCGTCAGCTCAGCCGCGCCAGAGCCGGATAGACGAGGAAGATGAGGAACGCCAGCGCGATCAGCATCTGGGCGAGCAGCATCGACTGCGAGCTCTCCCCAGCGGTGCCTTCGACGTCGGCGAGCTCCTTGCGCCGCAAGCTCTCGGCACGGGCCATCAGAGAGGCCCGGATCTTGGCACCCTCGTCGCCGGCCAGAGCGAGCGCGGACGCCAGATCGCGTAGCTCCTCGACGCCGAGGTCGCGGCCGAGCTGCGCGATGCCCTCCCACGGCGTGATGCCGACGATGCGGGCGTTGCTCAGCGCCTGCCGGATCCGGATCATCGCCCAGTGCTCACCGATCGACGACGCCGCCATCAAGGCCTCCGGCAAGCCGCGACCGCCCGCGAGGTTCATCGCCACCAGGTCGAGGAACGATCCCATGACGTGCCGGAAGTCGCGGCGGCGCTTGTCGGCTTCGCGGTGCAGCTGGATGTCCGGCAGGAAGAAGAAGATCGTCGCGGCGACCAGACCGACGACGACCGTGGCGGCGCTGCCGCCGATGCCGACCAGCACCAGGATCAGCGGGAACCAGATGAGGCCGAACAACGCGACCAGGACCTTGGTGCCCATGTGGGTCGCGAAGGTCCGGTTCATCACGGCCAGGTCGACGCGGGTGCGGGTGAACGTCCAGCCCCGGGCCGACGCCTCGGCCTCGATCCGCTCGCCCACCGACAGCCGCATCTGGTCGAGGCGACCTTCGGCTCGAGGCCCGGCGGCACTCGCGGTCATCGCCTGCTGCGTCCGGCGGCCGTAGTCGATGCGGGCCAAGGTCGCGGCGACGCCGGCCCGCGGCCGGACGAAGATCAAGGCCAGCAGGAGTAGCCCGACGCCGGTCACCGCACCAGCGAGCAGCTGCAGGATCATCCGGTCGTCACCTCGGCGTGCAGCTCAGTGGCGCGCTGGTGTCGGCTCTCGACGAGGAAGCGCTCCGGCGTCTCGACGCCGGCGAGGCGCCGCAACCAGACGATGCCGAGCCCGAAGAGGGCGACGACGAAGGCCAGGACCAGCTGTCCCTCGACCGAGGTGTACGGCTCGACGTAGTCCTGGTTGAACAGCACGAGGATCCCAGGAACCAGCAGGGTGATGCCGACGACGAGCTGCACGCTGCGACGCGTACTCCGGCGGCTCCCCTCGACCCGTCGCCGCAGGTCCAGCTCCTCGCGGGCCGAGTCCGAGAGCGCGCCGAGCACGTCGCGCAGGCCCGGTCCGCGGAGCCGGGCGTTGAGGATGAGGGCGGCGACGATCAGGTCGGCCGAGGAGTCGTCGAGGTCGTCGGAGAACTTCAGCAGCGCGCTCGGCAGCGGCTCGCGCACCCGCAGGCGGTCGACCAGGAGGTTGAGCGCCGGTCGGATCGTCGGCGACGCGTTGACCGCCGTCGCGGGGATCGCCTGCTCGAGGCCGACCGCGCCGGCGATGGTGTCGCGCAGCGACTCGGTCCAGGCCGCCAACCCGTCGAGCTTGGCGATCGCCCGTCGCTCCGACTGAACGCCGCCGAAGATCTGGTCCCACAAGACCGCCAGCAGACCGAGTGCCACGGCGAGAACGATCCACCGCGTGATCACCAAGGTCACCAGGCCGACGCCGACGCCGATCGCCAGCTTGACCGTCGATCGCTGGAGGTCGAGCCTGCCGCGACCGCCGCGACCGGTCGCCTCCCTCCGCGGCAGACCGACGATCGACAGCACGAGCAGCAACAGTCCGACGCCGACGACGGTGCCGGCGGTGATCGCGAGTGGGAGGCGATACTCCTCGATCAACCGGCCCACCTGCCGTGGACGATCGGCCGGTAGCCCTCCGCCTCGAGGTCGGCGATGCACGAGATCGGCGCGTGGGCGGCGGCACGACCTTCGGTGTCCGGCGCGAACACCTCGCTGGACAGGACCTGGCCGTCGTGGCCGACGACCTCACGGACGCTCTCGATGACCCGACGCTGGACGCCGCCGGTCACGTAGTCGTTGTGCTTGCGCAGGAAGACGACGAAGTCGAGGGCGCCCGCGATCAGCATGTTGGTCGCCTCGATCGGCAGCCGCTCCTGGGCCTGGATGGCGTACGTCCCGATCCGGTTGAAGACCTCGAGCGAGGAGTTGGCGTGGATCGTGGACAGCGAGCCGTCGTTGCCCTGGCTCATCGCGTTGAGCATCGTGACGATCTCGTCGCCGAGCACCTCGCCGACGATCACGCGAGAGGGGTTCATCCGCAGGGAGCGCCGGACCAGCTCGGCCATGTTGACGCCGCCGACGCCCTCGGAGTTGGGCAGCCGCTCCTCGAACGCCACGACGTTGGGGTGCAGGTCCTCGAACTCGCCGAGCCCGAGCTCCAGCGCCCGCTCGACCGTGACGAGCCGCTCGTGCGGCGGGATCTCGCTGGCGAGGGCCCGCAGCAGCGTCGTCTTCCCGGCGTTCGTGGCGCCGGCGATCATGATGTTCTTGCGGGCGGCGACCGCGGCCTTGAGGAAGGACGCCACGTCGTGGGTGAGGGTCCCGTTGGCGACCAGCTCGTCGAGGAAGACCTTGCCGAGCCGCGCCTTGCGGATCGACACGGCGGGCCGGGCGCACACGTTCATCACCGCCGACAGCCGCGACCCGTCGGGAAGCCGGAGGTCCAGCTGCGGGTTGGCCGAGTCGAACGGCCGGCTCGACAGGCCGGTGTGGGCCGCGAGCACCTGGATCAGCTCGACGAGCTCCTCGTCGTCGTCGGCGACCGGCGGCAGCCGCTCCTCGCGACCGTCGCCGTACTGCACGAACACGTTGTCGCAGCCGTTGATGTCGACGTTCTCCACCTCGGGATCGTCGAGCAGCGGCTGCAGCCGGCCGACGCCGAACAGCGCCGAATGGATCGCCGCCGCCAGCGAGGCCTCGTCGTCGGCGGACGGCGGCGTGCGGCCCTCGGCGATCTCGTACCGCGCGTGGTCCTCGAGAACCTGGACGATCAGCGACCGAGCGTACTCGCGCTCGTCCTCGACCGACATCGCCGGCACGCCGTTCATCTGGTCGCGCCGTCGCTGGTCGTTGAGCCGGTCGGCCACCTGGACGCGCAGCTGCCGAACCAGATCGTGATCGATCACCGCTGCTCACTTCCCATCGTCGGTACGCCGGGCGGCGGCTGCCGTTCCTGCGACTGCCAGCCGGGCCAGTGCGACTCCTCGCCGGACTCGCCGAACTGGCTGGGCTCGGCGAAGAAGGGCTCGGTGTCCGCGGCCAGCCGGGCGACCACCGGCAGCGCGGACTTCACCAGCGCCGTTCGGTCCGGCCGACCCTCCAGCTGGCCGGCGAAGAACCCCGCGCCCTTCGGGTCGTAGGCGAGGTGGAAGACGTCGGCGATCGTGGCGGCGGCTCGTCGCAGTGCCTCGCCGATCTCGCGGACGGCCTGGCGGCGCTTCGGATCGGTCACGACCGCCACATGGATGCGGGTGCCGCTGGCCGACTCGGGATGCAGCGACGGCTGCAACGCCAGGATGCGCTCGCGCAGGTGGACGACGTTGCTCGGCTGAGCGTCGCAGACCATGACGAGATCGGACGCGGCCGCCAGCATGACGTTCTGCGGGGTCGCCGCGCCCAGTCGACCGACGTCGGCGATGACGTCGTAGCCGGGGATGCCGCCGAAGATCGGACCGAGCTGGCCCCAGTGGTGCGCCAGACCTGCCGACTGCTCGGGCATCCGGACACCGACCAGGACCTCGAGGCCACCGCTGATGCGTTGGGTGTGCTCCGGCACGAGCTCCGGCCGCAGCGTCTTGCGTCCGGCGGCGCCGAGGCTGAGGAGGCCACGATCCGGGTCGATGACGCCCCCGTCGTCGGCCGGCAGCCGGGCCGCGACGTCACCGCCATGCGGGTCGCACTCCGCCACGATCACCGGACGTGGCCATAGGGCACCGAACAGCAGCGCCGTCGTGGTGGCGCCCGGCGACCCCTTCGCGGAGGCAACGGCGATCAGCCCCATCTCGGCTCACTCACCCGCCGTTGCCGCTGTCCGTCGGAGCCACCCGCGAAACGTAGGCCACGTCGTCGTCGCGGATCGCCGGCGCGATGTCAGCCGCGTCGTCGTCCGTCATCAAGACGGTCAGGGACACGGCCGAGTCGCTGCCGCTGTCGCCGCCGATGCCGTCGTCGTCGGGATAGACCACGGAGAGCACCTCGGCGGCGTAGTCGGCCGGAGCGCCCTCGTCCGATGCGGTGTGCACCGCCACGGAGTCACCCGAGGAGAGGTTGGGAGCGACGTTCTCGAGAGTCAGCGGCACCTCCTCCATGCCCGGCTCGACGCCGGACTCCTCGGTGACCATGGCCTCGGTCAGGATGGTGCCCTCGACCAGGTGGGTGACGGTGCGCAGCCCGACGACGTCGTCCTTGTCGTCGACCGAGATGGCGCCGTCCATGTCCTCGGGGAGGCTGACGCTCTCGAGGTCGTCGTCGCTGATCTCGGCGCCCTGCGGGATCTCGACGTCCGACTTCACCCGCAGGTAGTCGGCCCGGTTGCCCGCCTGCAGCGCCAGGAAGCCGCTGGCGAACGCCCCGCCGACGATCAGCAGGACGGCCAGCGCGGCCAGTGCCGGACGTCGCTCGCGCGCCGAAGGAAGCCGCGTCCCGCCGGCGTTCGACGCCGCCCGACGGCTTGCGGAAGTACGGGTGTCAGCCATCGCCAACCTCTCGGATCCTCACTTGGCCACGACGCACACGGAGGCACCAGTCTGGCGAACGAAGCCCCGGCCCCCGACGCACCAGAGTTCGTACACAAGGTACACGACGGCGCACACGCACAGTCACCAGCGCGGATCCCTCATTCGTCGCAGTTCTCGTCGTTGAAGAGTGCCAGGTTCGTCTGGGCTCTGACGTACGAGTCCTCAGCGTTCAGCTCCTCCAGCAGATCGCTGTCGCCTTCGGCGTCGACCATCGCCTCGAGCTGTCGGGCGATCGCGTCGACGTCGGCCTCGATCTCGTCCGCCACGTGGTCCGGGACGGAGTCCGCCATGTTGCGGGCGGCCTCGGTGACGGACTCGACCTCGTCCGCGTCCTGGACCTCGAGGTCCCCGAGTGACGACTCCACGTCGAGCGTGATGTCGCAGAACGTGTTGAGCTCGTCGGCCTCCTGGTTCTCCTTGTCCTTGTCGTACGCCGACTTCACCGCGATGATCGCGATGATCAGGCCGACCGCGACGAGGCCCGCCACGACGCCGGGCCACACCTTCCGATGCTCCCGCCAGGTCCGGGTGGAGCCGTGCAGCAGGGCCGAGCGCAGCTGACGCCGACGCATGACGTCGGCCTCCAGCATGTATTTCTCGGCGTTCGGGATGTCGAACTCCGGCGCCGGCGGCGGCTCCGACGACCGCGGTGGCGGCTCGGGAGGTGTTGTCGACATCAGTGCACGCCGCTCGTGACGGCGATCGCCGCGGCGACCTCGAGCATCGCCTCCCGCGTGGCCGGTCGGACGCGGCTCGGGTCGAACGGCTGTCCCGCGGCGAGCTCCGGATCCGGTGGGACGACGACGGCGCGCACCGGGCCTTGGGCGAGTTGCTGCATGACCTCGCGATGCACCTTGCGGTAGGACTCGTCGTTGGTGCAGACGACGACGTAGATCGCGCGATCGATGGCGAACGTGTCGACGTCGCGCAGCCGAGCGGCCGCGACGCGAGCGCTGGACAGGCCCCAGGCACCCGCACACGTGACGATGACGGTCTGGTCGCTGCGCGCCAGCGCCGCGTACGCGGCCTCACCGGGATCGTTGCCCACGTCGACCAGGGTGAACGCGTGGTCGCGGCCGAGCCGGTCCAGCAGCGGCGGCACATCGGCCCGGCGCAGCGGCGTGCCCCAACCGCAGCCGTCGACGACGCGAAGTCCGCCGGGGACGATCGTCGGATAGGCGTCGGCGTCGGCGACCAGGTCGCGGCCGGTGAGCGCCGCCGGCACCCCGAGCATCTGCCCGAGGGATGCGGTGCCCGAATGGGCGTCGACGAGCACGGTCGGATCGTCGCGAAGGGCCGCGAACGCGGTGGCGACGCCCAGCGCGACCGTCGTGGTCCCGACCCCGCCCTTGCCAGCGTTGAAGGCGACGACGCGGCGCTCGCTCTGCCGGGTTCGCAGGGCGCCGACCAGCATGCGCTCGGAGCCGAGGGACTCCGCGGCGTCCGGCGTCACCAGACCGAACGTCACGGCCTTGACCCAGCGGCCGGACGTACTCGGCGTGGGCTTGCCCGCCGCGGTCCGCGCGAGCATCGCCTCGACCGGTCCGCTCGTCGTCGACGGCGTCGGCTCCGGCTGCGCCGGTGGGTAGTAGACCGGCTCGGCGGGTGGGGCGAGGTACTGGCCCGGCGGCGGTCCGAGCGCGGGGCTCGGCGGCTGCGGCGCCCACTGCTGTTGCTGCGCCCACTCCTGCTGAGGTGCTTCGTCGGACGGTGCCGGGCCGGCGAACTCCGGCCGCAGCGGCACGACGTCGCCGTGGGCGGGGGCCGGCTCACCACCCTGGCCCTGGTACCCGGGCGCCTGGGGCCGGGCCGTACCGGGGCCGCGCGGCGGTCCCCACTGCTGCTGTGACGGCTCGGTGGGCGGCGGCTCGGCCTGCTGGCCGGACGGACCGGACACCGGATCGAGACCGAGCAGTCGCGGGTCGACGCCCATCCTGGTCAGGTCGCCGGCGGCGTCCTGGGCCGACGCGCGCCGACGAGCCTCGAGCTCTTGTTCGGTCGGCCCTTCGTCGTCAGCCATCGGTCCCTCCCCAGTCGAGTCGGTCCGGCGAGACGGCCACGATAGCTCTCACGGCGGCCCTCACAGCCGGTCCTGGATCTCGCTGAACACGCCGGCCGCTCCCATCGTGACCACGACCATGTCCACGATGACGAGGAACTCCGCGATGTTCAGGATCCGCTTGATCTGGGCCCGCGTGATGTCGGTCATCGGCAGGGTGCTGATCGCCACGAGCAGCAGCGCGGCGCCGGCGAAGCCCGGGATGACCCACTCCCGAAGCTCCGGGACGTCCTCGGTGAGTCGGACCAGTTGCATGACGCCGATGGCCACCGCGGCGGCCCGGAGCGGCACCATGTGCGGCGTGCGGGAGTAGACCCGCGACCGGAGCAGGGCGGCGACGCCGACGCTGAGCGCCAGGTAGCGGTCCCACGGCTCGGTGCTGAAGGTCAGCCAGAAGCCGCACCAGACGAGCACGAGGCCGAAGCCGACCTGGCCGCCGATCAGCATCCCGTTGCTCTGCCGATAGCGGCGGACGAGACCGTCCGAACTGATCCGGCCGGCGTGGCGTACTCGATAGTCCGCGCTGGCGAGGCCACCGACCGAGAGGGTGAGGCGTGGCAGCACTCCGGCCGCGAGGATGATGGCCGCCGGAGTGACCCGGTGCACCTGGATCACCTCGATGTCGGCCATGCGGACGAAGCTGACCGCGAGGCCGGTCGCGACCAGCACGAAGGCGGCCGCGACGTGTGGCATCGCGATCTCGGTGCAGACGCGCGCCAGCGCGACGACGACGGCGACCGTGATCCATCCCAGCAGGAGCACGACCGACGACTCGACCTCGCTCGCGATGCCGACCTCGGTCCCGGCCATGAAGGCCCAGGCCATCGCCACGGCGGCCCACACCTGGGCGACCCACCCGTGGGAGAACGCGACCGCCCACATCATCAGGCCGAAGGACACACCGAGCGCGGTGAACGCGGAGACCAGTCGGGCGTCGCTGCTGCCGCCGATCAGCTCCGGGAAGAAGTACTGCACGAGCGCGAGCAGAGAGAGGACGACGGCACCGGCCATCAGGCCGAAGGTCAGCGTGGTCCGCGGGGTCCACCATCCGCCGGCGGCGTCGACGCTGTCCTCGAGTGCGTCCCTGACGTCCTCGACGAGAGCCGGCCGGACGCCCGCCCCTTCGCCGCGCAGCTCGAGCACCTCGCCGTCGAGTACGCCGGACTCGGCCAGGGTCTGGTTGAGCGACAGCGGCAGGCCGCCGAGCCGGGCGAGCGTGAACGCGGTCGGTCGCTGGTCGTCGGCGTCGGGCACGCAGTAGCGCAGGACCTGCGGGACGACATCGGCCACCGGAAGTGCGCTGGGCAGCGCCAGGTCGACCTTCCGCGCACCGCTCACGACGGTGACGCGGCTGTAGGCGGTGAGCACCTGCCCTCCCCTGTCGAGTCGTCGGTCACTCTCGCGCGGGCACCCTCGGGCCGGCCGGACACGGCTATCACCCCGAGGACAGCGGGAGCATATCGTTGTCCATGTCACCACACCCACCGAGACGGCGTGTGGGCGGGACGCGATCACGAGGAGCTTGTGCCTTGACGACGACGCTGGTGAAGCGGCCGCCGCGGACGGCGCCGCCGACCGTGGATCCGGGCAATCTCGAGATCGCCGAGCCGCCGGGGACACCGCAGGCGCCGCCGGCGATGGCCGGCATCGGGATGATCATGATGCCGATGATGATGGGGACGGGGGCGCTGACCGGTGCGTTGACGGCGGGGGCGCGAAAGATCCAGGCGGTCGCGAGCCTGCTGATCCTGGTCGGCGCGATCTGCTTCGCGATCATCATGATCACGATGCAGCGCACCGGCCCGAAGAAGCAGCTCCGGGAGGGCCGGGAGCGCTACCTCGACTACATCGAGCAGATGCGACACACGCTGCGCGCCCGGATCGCGGTGCAGCGGCGCAGCGAGGCCTGGCGGCATCCGACGACCGAGCGGCTGGTCGACCTGGCCCGCAACGACGCCCGCCGGTGGGAGCGTCGGCTTTCGGACGCCGACTTCCTCGTCGTACGCATCGGCACCGGCGACCAGCCGTTGGCGTCACCGTTGACGATGGCGGCCGACACCGGACCGTTGAACGAGTTCGATCCGGTCTGCCTGCAGGCGGCGAAGGAGCTGCACGCGCGGTACTCCCTGCTGCGGGACCAGCCGATCACGGTCGATCTCCGAGCGGTCGGGACGTTGAGCGTGTTGGGCGCGCCGCTGGCGACGCGGGAGCTGGCGACGGCGATGGCGATGGAGCTCGCGACCTTCCACGCGCCGCACGAGCTGCAGATCGCCGTCGTGCGTTCCGACGCCAACGCCGACGCGTGGGACTGGGCGAAGTGGCTCCCACACGCGCAGGAGACCGCGTTCATGGACGGTGACGTGCCGGCCCGCCTGGTCACCAACAGCGTCGGGGCGATGGCCGAGATGCTGGCACCCACGATGGAGGCGCGACTCGATCGCTACCAGCGGGCCCGCGGCCAACAGCACCTGGCCCCGCACCACTTGGTGGTCTTCGTCGACGGCGACGGCCTGACCACGCATCACCATCTGACGTCCCCCGATCCGTCGGTGCCGCTCGACAGGCTCGGCGTCCACGTGATCGCCCTGGTGCAGCACCGTCGCGACGAGCCCGAGCAGATCGAGGACCGAATCCAGATCGGGCCGGACGGCAACATGACGCTGGCGTCTCGGTCGCTGCCGTTCCGGCGAGACGTCGTGCCGCCCGGCGTCGCCGGTGTCATCGCCCGGCAGCTCTCGCCGCTGCGGGTCAACGAGGAGGAGGAAGGCGGCGGCGACAACCTGACCCACACCGTCGGCCTGCCGGAGATCCTCGGTGTCGACGACCCGGCGACCCTGGAGCCGAGGCGCACCTGGCGACCCCGATCGCTGCGCGAGCTGCTGCGCGTCCCGATCGGGATCGGCACCAACGGCAACACCGTCATGCTCGACCTGAAGGAGTCCGCGCACGGCGGCATGGGGCCGCACGGCCTCGTGGTCGGCGCCACCGGATCCGGCAAGTCGGAGATGCTGCGGACCCTCGTCAGCTCGCTGGTGATCAACCACGGCCCCGACCGGCTCGCACTGATGCTGGTCGACTTCAAGGGCGGTGCCACCTTCGCCGCGATGGAGGACATCCCCCACATCGCCGGCATCATCACCAACCTGCAGGACGACCTGACCCTCGTCGACCGGATGCACGACGCCCTGTTCGGCGAGATGCAACGCCGCCAGGAGCTCCTCAAGCAGGTCGGCAACCTGCCCAACGTCACCGCCTACCAGGACCTGATCGACGCCGGCGAGCAGCTCGACCCGCTCCCGCACCTCCTGGTGATCGTCGACGAGTTCTCCGAGCTCCTCACCGCCAAGCCCGACTTCGCCGAGCTCTTCGTCGCCATCGGGCGGATCGGCCGCTCCATCGGCGTCCACCAGCTGCTCGCCTCCCAGAAGCTGGAGATGGGCAAGATCCGCGGCCTGGAGTCGCACCTGTCGTACCGGATCAGCCTGCGCACGTTCAGCGAGAACGAGTCCCGCGACGCCATCGGCGTGCCTGACGCGTACCACCTGCCGCCCGAGCCCGGCTCCGGCTACCTCAAGGTCGACACCACCGTCTTCGAGCGCTTCAAGGCCGCTCTGGTGTCGTCCCCCTACACCCCGCCAACCGAGGGGCCCAAGACGACGGTTCCGGTCGTGCCGTACCTGTCGGTCAACGGAGTCGGTGCCTGGATCGCCGAGCAGCAGGCCGCCCTGGCCGCCCAGACGAACGGCGACGAGCCGACCGGCCCGGCGTCGAGGTACGAGCGCAGCAACCTCGACGTCATCTGCGAGCAACTCGCCGGCACCGGCGCCTCCAAGGTGCGTCAGGTCTGGCTCGACCCGCTGCCCGAGGTGCTGTCGCTCGACCAGGTGATGGACATCGAAGCCCGCGGCGAACCTGGCACCGTCGAGGCCCTTCTCGGCACGGTCGACGACCCTTCGCACCAGGACCAGTTCCCGCTGAAGTGGGACTTCACCGGCGGCGAGGGCAACGTCGTGATCGCCGGAGCCCCCCAAACCGGCAAGAGCAGCCTGGTCCGGACCATGATCAGCTCGCTGTCGCTGCGGTACGCACCGGGCGACGTCGCGTTCTACTGCATCGACTACGGCGGCGGTTCGCTCCGCCAGCTCGACGACCTCCCCCACGTCGCGGCCGTCGCGTCCCGGGTGGAGCCGGAGCGGATCACCCGAACGATCACCGAGGTCATCAACATCCTGGAGTCGCGTGAGGAGTTCTTCCGGGAGCACAACCTGGACTCGATGGAGGCGATGCGGCTGGCGCGCGCGGAGGGGCGCATCCCCACCGACACGCCGGGCGACATCTTCCTGATCGTCGACGGTTGGGGAAGCTTCCGGGAGGACTTCGACAGGTACGAGTTCACCATCGGCGAGGTCGCCGCCCGCGGTCTCAACTACGGCGTCCACGTCATCCTCACGGTCGCCCAGAACATGCACGTCCGGATGCGCATGCAGTCGGCGTTCGGCGGCCACATCGAGCTGCGGCTCACCGACTCGTTCGACTCGACGATCGGGCGCAAGCTGATGGACAAGCTGCCCAAGGACGTCACGGGCCGTGGGCTCGTGGACATCGGCGACGGTCTGATCTTCCACGCCGCCGTCCCGCGGATCGACGGCGGGGACACCAAGGGCGACCTGTCCGACGCCCAGCGCGCTCTCGTGGCCGCGATCAAGGAGCGCTGGCCGACGACGGTCCAGCGGGTCCAGGTCCTTCCGACCACGGTCGGCTACGACGAGCTGCCGGCGGTCGACCCCGGCGACAACGTACTGCCCGTCGGCATCTCGGAGCGCGACCTGGGTCCGGCCGGCGTCGACATCTTCGGGTCCGACCCGCATCTGCTCGTCTTCGGCGACGGTGAGACGGGCAAGTCCACGCTGCTCAAGGTGCTCGTCCGGCAGCTGATCGCCTCGCGGACCGAGAAGCAGCTCGGCTTCATGGTCGTCGACTACCGGCGCAGCCTGCTCGACGTGGTTCCGGACGAGTACCTGGTCACCTACTGCACCGGCGAGCAGCAGACGGCGGAGAAGGCGGCTCAGGTCGCGGGCGCGATCCAGCAGCGGGTACCGGGCCCGGACGTCACGTCGGAGCAGCTGCGCAACCGCTCCTGGTGGCAGGGCCTCGACGTCGTGGTCCTCGTCGACGACTACGACCTGGTGTCGACGCAGTCCGGCAACCCGCTACAGGTGCTGCTCGAGTACGTCCCGCAGGGCCGCGACCTGGGCCTGCACTTCGTCATCTCGCGTCGGATGGGCGGCCTGTCGCGCGCGATCTTCGAGCCGTTCCTGCAGCGGCTCAACGACATCCAGACGCCGGGCTTCCTCTTCTCCGGCGACCGGATGGAGGGCCGCCTCATCAATGGTGTCGTGCCGCGGAAGCTGCCGGTCGGCCGCGCGGTGTACGCCAGTCGGGCCGGAGCGGCCGGCGCGACCCAGGTCCAGCTCGCCAAGCTCGACGACGAGGACTGACGTACGCGGCGCAACGCAAAGGGCTGGGCCCTGCCGAAGCAGAGCCCAGCCCTTTCGTTCGTCGCGTTGGGTTCGGCTTACACCGCCTCGATGGGGCTGGCGCCGATCCGAGCTGCCATGTCCTGGCTGTCCACCGCGGGCACGCTCGTCACCGTGCCGCCGTCGGCGTCGCCGGCCCCGATCGTCGACGCCGAGCCCGACGTGCGACCGCCGAGGCTCTCGACGTCCACCTTCATGCGGTTGGCCGGCTGGCTCCAGGTCTCGTAGTACTTGCCCAACGCCCCGGCCACGGTCTGATGCACGACCGTGGACTCGGCGTTGGAGACGGCCTGGAGGAAGCCGGTGCCAGCGGCGCCGGCCTCACCCGACAACGATGTGACATTCCGGCCGGCGTTGTAGACCACCGGGGTGTCCATGTCGGTCAGCGCCATGGTGCCCCCTCTCCTTTCGTGATGTAGCCGTCGACGGCTCTAGACCGTTCAGTACGGACGCGTCAGCCGTTGAGCTGCTGGATCGCGTTGTTCCGCGACGCCCGCTGGGTGTCGCCGGCGTCCAGCATGCCCTGGATCGAGCGCGTTCCCGCCGAGTTGACGTCGTCGTAGATCGACGCGTGGGCGTGGTCCAGGCTCGTGAACTGGTCGCTACCAGCCGCGCCGTCGACGTTGGCCAGCGAGGTGCGGTAGGTCGCACCGGTGTTGCCGGCCTCCTCGTCGTTGAACGCCTGCTCGCTCTGCAGCTCGGCGACGAAGTCGTCTGATGCCGCGTCTTCCCATCGCACGTGGCCGTCACTCATGGTGATCTCCTCTGATTTGCACGTCTGTGTCAGTGAACTGGTCTAGCTGTCAGCCCGCGTTGAGCGTCTTGATCATGACGTCGTCCGCGGTCGCCTGCGCGCCGGACGCCGTCGTGGTCGTCGTCTGCGACGCCTCGTCCTCACCGCGGGCCAGCTGGGTGCCGAACCGGGCGGTGCGGTCGCTGATGTCGCCGCTCTGCTTGCTCATGCCCGCCGAGGTGTTGCCGCGCGCGGTGCCGATGTTCTGGGCGCCGGTGCCGGCGGCTCCGATCAACCGGGTGCGAAGGCCCTCGGTGAACGAGACCGACCGCTGCTGACGCGCCCGGTGGGACTCGGCGCCGTCGGCGTGGCTCTGACTGTCGACCCCGACCTGCTGGAAGCCCTGGTTGAGGTTCGTGGTGGTGTATTGACCCATCGTCGTCTCCACTTCCTGTGGGCCGCCCCCTAGGTGACCCATCGCTTGAACGAACGAGATGAACGTACGACGCCAGGGGGTCACCGGGGGGTCGTCCGGCGGATCTGTGGAAAAGTGCCGCGTCGAGCAGCGGCCGAACCCTCGAACCGGCGGCCGGTGACCCGTCCGGCACCTAACGTAGGGCGCGTGGCGTGAGCCATCTGTCCGGACATCTCCGGTCAGCGATGGCAGCGCCGACCGAACGGAAAGAGTTTCGGAGCCTAGGTACGGAGAGGCCAAGGACATGCTTGACGGTGGTGGCGGTGGGGGCGGCGGCGAGGCCGCGGGCCTGTTCCCCTATGCGGAGGACGACAACCTGAGTGCGTCGCCGGCGACGATCTCGGGCCTGGCGGACGGCATCGAAGGGGTGGCGGGCAACCTCGAGGTGCTCAACCCGAACATCGACTCGGCCCACCGTCCGGCCCTGACCGGAACCGCGGGGGTGCTGCACTCGGTCGCGGCGACCGCGCCGCAGCCGACCAAGAACAACATCAACCAGGTGCTGCTGGCCACGCTTTGCGCGGCCGGCGCGACCAGGGTGTTCGGGACCGACGGCGTGGAGGCCTACAACGGTCACGTCGACGACATCCGCTCGGAGTACTACCGCCGCAAGGCGGAGATCATGGCCAGCGACTGCGGTGTGCCGGCGGCGAGCTACCCCGAGGGCGCCACCCAGGAGCAGCGCTCCTCGATCGACAACGACCGGGCCTCCGACGTGTCCTCCGCCCGGACCAGCGCCGTGGCCGCGCTCGTCCGCGAGCTCCAGGGCAGGCAGGACACCTTCAAGGACGACCCGCTGGACGCGCAGGCGACGACGGCGGCCAACCGGCTCGAGCAAGGACCCACCGACCAGGTGATCCAGGACATCTACTCCGCCGGTGGCCTTCCGCTGGCGACGGTGGCGGCGTTCCCCGGCCTCAACCTGAAGCTCGAGGGCGGCAACCTGCCGTCCGACCTCGCCGCGATGACGCCGGAGGAGCTGGCGACCTACCTCATCGACCACCCGGAGATCACCGACCCGAACATCCTGCTCAACCTCGACGACGAGGTCGAGGCGGAGATCGGGCGCCAGCTGGCCGAGTACACGCGGACGCACCTGCTGCCGTTCCCGATCGGCGACGAGGACGTCAACAAGCTCAACTCCGCCCTCGACCGCTTCGGCCTCGGTGTCGACGCGCAGTTCATCAACGCCCTCGGCGGCGCCGACACCCTGGCGCTCGTCGCCGGTCTCGCCCGGCAGGCGCACGACCCCAACGGCAACCGGATGACCCTGCTCAACAACGTCCGGGACGCGGTGGGCACCGCGACGAGCGGTCCGTTCCTCGAGGAGTACGAGCAGCGCGAGCTCGCCAACGAGTTCGTCAACGCGCTCGAGGACTACTCCCGGAAGTCGGCCGAGGACCCGGAGGCGATCCGTGGCGTCGAGCCGCCGTCGCTGGCGCTGTCGTGGCTGCTCGACGACCAGTACCACGGCACCCCGTTCCTCGACACCCTCGGCGACCGGCTGGACACCTTCGAGCGGACGTACCCGTACTTCCACAGCTGGGAGTCGATCGCGCACGACCACATGTACGACGGCACGTGGGAAAACCTCATGGGCCGCGACGAGGGCGCGTTCGACCCGATGGCGTCCTACATGTCGGCGCTGGGCCGCAACGGCGAGGCTTCGCTGCAGTTCTTCACCGAGGGCGACTCGCGCCAGGAGTACTGGATCCAGGAGCGCAAGTGGGGTCACGACGACTTCGAGGGCCTGCTGTCGGCGCTCGACTCGGCGACGACCGACGAGGACAACCTCGGCAACCCGGACGCGGCGCGGCTGGTGTCGGCGGCGGTGGACTACCTCACCAACCGCGACAACAACGACCGCGTCGAGTTCGGCGGCGACGACGAGGAGTTCCAGCCCGGTGACATCAACGGCGCGGCGGCCGAAAGCCTCGCCCACATGATGGGCACCTACATGGCAGCGGTGGACTACACCAACACCGAGGGCGGCACGAACGAGGTCGGCGTCCACGGCCTCGACGCCCGCGACGACCTGGCGCTGCTCGACCTGGGCATGATGCCCAACTTCGAGCAGAGCGAGCTGCGTGACCTCTTCCAGGTCGGCGTCTCGAACGAGGAGGGCTTCACCGCGTTCCGCGAGGCCACCAGCAACTACCAGAACTACCACATGTCGGTCATGATGGAGCACCGCGACGACCCGGGCTTCTACGACAACCCCGACACCGAGCAGCCGAACGACGGGTTCTGGCAGCAGGCCACGAGCGCCGACGCCCGGCTCGAGGGGCTCATGTTGGACAGCATCGGCGAGGTCGAGATCGCCGAGGGCCTGGACAAGGACAAGCAGATCAAGGCCTGGATCGCGATGGGCCAGCGGCTCGCGGGCACGATCCCGGTCGCGAGTGGCCTGGCGCCGTTCACCCAGACCGCGATCGGCCTCGGCGGCTTCGGCCTCGAGGACGCGCTGGCCAAGTACGAGGAGCAGGCGATCTCCGACTCCAACGAGGCCGCGACCGCCGCGCTGATGGGCCGGACCGGCGGCATCGTGGAGTCGCTCCACGACGGTGGTCGGATCTCCGACGCCGACCTGCAGGCGGCGGCGACCGCGGCCGGTGTGACCGAGGACGAGTACAACCAGTACTTCGCCGGTGGCAACTTCCCCGACGCCGACGAGATCTCGTCCAACCAGCGCCTCTACGACATGATGATCGACCTGGCCAACGACCACGTCGACATGAACAACTACCGGATCAACTACGAGAACGCCTTCCACCGCTACTTCGAGTAGTAGGCGGCGGGCGTACGGCAGGATCGTCGACGTCGCGTCAGACCGCGTCGTCGACGACGGCCACGGCATCGACCTCGAGTCGGCTTGTGGTCGCCGAACAACGCGGCCCGACCCTGCTCGATGAGGTCGAGGTGCTCACGCTGGTAGCTGTACGTCCGAGGCGGGTCGATCTCCTCGGGGTTGATGCATTCCACGGCCACGGACGTCACCTGCTCCTGGGGCGAGGTCGGCGTCGGCTCAGACGTTGAAGCCCAGCGCCCGCAGCATCTCCCGACCGTCGTCGGTGATTTTGTCCGGACCCCACGGCGGCATCCAGACCCAGTTGATGCGGTGGTCGTTGACCAGGCCTTCGAGCGCTTGTGCGGTCTGGTCCTCGATGACGTCGGTCAGCGGACACGCCGCCGAGGTCAGGGTCATGTCGATCGTCGCGTTCGACTCGTCGTCGAGCTGGACGCCGTAGACCAGGCCGAGGTCGACCACGTTGATACCCAACTCGGGGTCGACGACGTCCTTCAGCGCCTCGGTGACGTCCTCGACCGTGGTCGGCTTCGGGCCGGACAGGTCGACCTCGGGCAGGTCGTCGGTCCGGGTGCTCTCACTCATGACGCCTCCTTCGCGAGTGCCTGACTCGTCGCGTCCTTCCACGCCATCCAGGCCAACAGCGCGCACTTGATCCGGGCCGGGAACTTCGCCACGCCGGCGAAGGCGATCCCGTCCTCGAGCCGCTCCTCGTCGGGCTCGGACCTGCCGTGCATCAGCGCGAGGAACTCCTCGTGTACCGCGGTTGCCTCCTCCAGGCTACGTCCGATCACCAAGTCGGACATGACCGACGCCGCGGCCTGGCTGATCGAGCAGCCCAACGCGTCGTATGACACGTCGACGACCTTGTCGTCGGCGACGTGCACCCGCAGGGTCACCTCGTCGCCGCAGGTCGGGTTGACGTGGTGCACCTCGGCGTCGTACGGCTCGCGCAGGCCGCGATGATGCGGGTTCTTGTAGTGGTCCAGGATGATCTCCTGGTACAGCGCGTCGAGCTCCATGCCGTCCTAACCCACCTTGAAGTAACGCTTGGTGTACTCCAACGCGTCGACCAGCGCGTCGATTTCCGCCTCGGTCGTGTAGAGGTACGCCGACGCCCGGACCGACGCCTGGACGCCGAACCGCGCGTGGGCGGGCTTGGCGCAGTGGTGACCGGCCCGGACCGCGATGCCGAGCGAGTCAATCACCTGGGCCACGTCGTGGGGATGGATCCCGGCGAGCTCGAAGCTGATCGCTCCCCCGCGATCGACCGGCTCGGCCGGCCCCATGACGGTCAGGCCCTTGACCTCGGACAGCCGCTCGAGCGCGTACGCGGTGATCCGCCGCTCGTGAGCGGCCACCGCCTCCATGCCGAGGCCGCTGAGGTAGTCGACGGCAGCCCCGAGGCCGACCGCCTCGGCGATCGGCTGGGTGCCCGCCTCGAACCGGGCCGGCGGCGGCGCGTACGTCGACCGCTCCATCGTGACCGTCTCGATCATCTCGCCCCCGCCGAGGAACGGCGGCAGCTGCGCGAGGATCTCGCGGCGCCCCCAGAGCACGCCGATGCCGGTCGGACCGGTCATCTTGTGTCCGGTGAACCCGACGAAGTCGGCGCCGGTCGCCGTCACGTCGTACGGAATCTGCGGCACCGCCTGCGCCGCGTCGACGACGACCAGGGCTCCGACCTCGTGCGCGCGCCGGGCGATCTCCGCGACCGGGTTGAGCGTGCCGAGCGCGTTGGAGATGTGGACCAGCGACACCACCTTGGTGCGCTCGGTGATCAGGTCGTCGACGGCCGACAGGTCGAGCCGACCCTCGTCGGTCAGACCGAACCACCGCAGCGTCGCGCCCTTGCGCTGGGCCAGCAGCTGCCACGGGACGATGTTGGAGTGGTGCTCCATCTCGGTGATGACGATCTCGTCGCCGGGTCCGACCGCGTACGGCGGCTCCGCCCAGGCGAGAACGTTGGCCACCAGGTTCAGGCCCTCGGAGATGTTCTTGGCGAACACGATCTCGTCGCGGCTCGGCGCCTTGACGAACGCGGCGATCTTGTCGCGCGCCCGCTCGTACGCCTCGGTCGCCTCCGAGCCGAGCTGGTGCAGCGCCCGGGCGACGTTGGCGTTGTGCACCCGATAGTGGTCGTCGACGGCGTCGATGACCTGGCGCGGCTTCTGCGACGTGTTGGCGCTGTCGAGGTAGACCAACGGGCGGTCGCTCGCGAGGCGCCGGGTCAGGATCGGGAAGTCCGCCCGGACCTTCTCGACGTCGTATGCGAAGTCGGTCGACATGGTGGCTAGCCCGCCGTCTGAGCCGGTGCCTTCAGGTTCCGGACGTAGCGGTCGTAGCCCTCGGCCTCGAGCCGGTCGGCGAGCTCCGGCCCGCCCTCGTCGGCGACCTTCCCACCGACGAACACGTGCACGAAGTCCGGGGTGATGTAGCGCAGGATCCGGCTGTAGTGGGTGATCAGCAGCACGCCCCGGTCGCCCTGAGCCCGGAACCGGTTGACGCCCTCGGCCACGATCTTCAGCGCGTCGATGTCGAGACCGGAGTCGGTCTCGTCGAGGATCGCGAACCGCGGGTTGAGCAGCTCGAGCTGCATGATCTCGTGCCGCTTCTTCTCGCCGCCGGAGAAACCCTCGTTGACGCTGCGCTGGCCGAAGCTCTGGTCCATCGACAGCCGGTCGAGCGCCTCGTTGACGTCCTTGACCCAGGTCCGCAGCTTCGGCGACTCGCCGTCGAGAGCGGTCTTCGCCGTACGCAGGAAGTTCGCGACCGAGACGCCGGGCACCTCGACCGGGTACTGCATGGCGAGGAACAGCCCGGCGCGGGCCCGCTGGTCGACGGTCATCTCGAGCACGTCGACCCCGTCGAGGGTGACCGAGCCGCCGGTGACGTGGTACTTCGGGTGCCCGGCGATGGAGTACGCCAGGGTCGACTTGCCGGACCCGTTCGGACCCATGATCGCGTGCGTCTCGCCCGACTTCACGGACAGGTCGACGCCGCGCAGGATCTCCTTCGCGCCCTCGTCGGTGTCGACGGAGACGTGCAGGTCGCGGATCTCCAAAGTGGACATGGCGTGGGTACTCCTGTGGTTCGGGTGGGCTTACGGACTGGGCAGCGGGTGTGTCACGTCGACCAGGACCTGTCCCTGGGCAACGCGGATGGGATAGACCGGGACCGGCTCGGTCGCGGGCAGGTTGATCGCCTTGCCGGTGCGCAGGTCGAACATCGACCCGTGCAGCCAGCACTCGATCTCGTCGCCGTCGACGTCGCCCTCCGAGAGCGGAATCGCCGCGTGCGAGCACTCGTCCTGGATCGCGTAGACCTCGTCGCCGTTGCGGACGACCGCGATCTCGACGCCGTCGACCTCGACGGCCTGGGCGGTGCCGTCGGCGACGTCGTCGAGTGCGCAGGCGCGGACGAAGGCGGTCACGACGGGGCCGCCCCCGCCACGGACGCGGGCGCCATGCCCACGCTGCGCTCGAGCTCGGCCTCGACCGCGGCCAGCAGCTCCTGCTCGATCGGAGGGACGCCGATCCGTCGGATGATGTCGGCGAAGAAGCCGTGCACGACCAGGCGTCGAGCCTCGTCCTCGGGGATGCCACGGCTCTGGAGGTAGAACAGCTGCAGGTCGTCGAACCGGCCGGTGGTGCTGGCGTGGCCGGCGCCCTCGATCTCTCCGGTCTCGATCTCGAGGTTGGGCACCGAGATCGCCCGACAGCCGTCGGTCAGGACCAGGTTGCGGTTGCTCTCGTAGGTGTCGATGCCCTCGGCGGCCTTCCGGATCAGGACGTCGCCGATCCAGACCGTGCGCGCGCCCTTGCCCTGCAGCGCACCGCGGTAGTCGACGTTGCTGCGGGTGCGCGGCTGGTTCTGGTCGACGAACAGCCGGTGCTCGAGGTGCTGGCCGGCGTCGGCGAAGTAGACGCCGAGCATGTCGACCTCTCCCCCGGGCCCGTCGTAGTCGACCGAGGCGCTGACCCGCACCAGGTCGCCGCCGAAGGCGACCAGGACGTGCTTGAGCCTCGCGTCGCGGCCGACGTGGGCGTGCTGGTGGCTCAGCTGGACGGCGTCGTCGGCCCAGTCGTGCACCGAGACGAACGTCAGCTGGGCGCCCTCGCCGACCACCACCTCGACGTTGTCGACCCAGGTCGCCGAGCCCTCGTAGCGCAGCACGACGGTGGACTGGCTGTATGGCTCGGCCTCGACGACGAGGTGCCCGGCCGCGGCCTTCTCGACGTCGGTGCCGCGGACGGTGACGATCGCCGGCTTGTCGACGACCGCCTCCTTCGGCACCACGACCTTGATGACGCCGTCGGCCTGCTGCCACGCCCGGGCCGACACCCGGTCGCTCGGGACGTAGCCGGACGAGCCCTTCACCGCGTCGTCGGACTCCACCGCGTCGAAGCCGACGGGAGCCTCCACGTCGGCGTCGACCTCGTATCCGCGCCCACTCAGGTCGGCGTCCTCGTGGACCCCGCGCAGTCGCCGGATCGGCGTGAAGCGCCACACCTCCTGGCGGGCCGACGGCACCTCGTGGTCGGCCGGGTCGTAGGAACCCGGCGGGTGCAGGTGGCTGGCGACCGCCTTGACCGCCCCGGCTGCCGCCGGGGTCAGAGTGTGCTCGGCCATCAGCCGACGGCCCCTTCCATCTGCAGCTCGATCAGGCGGTTGAGCTCCAGGGCGTACTCCATCGGGAGCTCCTTGGCGATCGGCTCGACGAAGCCGCGCACGATCATCGCCATCGCCTCGTCCTCGTCGAGGCCGCGGCTCATCAGGTAGAAGAGCTGGTCCTCGCTGACCTTCGACACCGTCGCCTCGTGGCCGAGCGTCACGTCGTCCTCGCGGACGTCGACGTACGGGTAGGTGTCGGACCGGCTGACGGTGTCGACGAGCAGCGCGTCGCACTTCACGGTGCTCGCCGAGTGGTGCGCGCCGTCCTGCACCTGCAGCAGGCCGCGGTAGGACGTCCGGCCGCCGCCGCGCGCGACCGACTTGGAGATGATCGAGCTCGACGTGTGCGGCGCGCAGTGCACCATCTTCGCGCCGGCGTCCTGGTGCTGGCCCTCACCGGCGAAGGCGACCGACAGGGTCTCGCCCTTGGAGTGCTCCCCCATCAGGTAGACGGCGGGGTACTTCATCGTCACCTTGGAGCCGATGTTGCCGTCGATCCACTCCATCGTCGCGCCGGCCTCGCAGGTGGCCCGCTTGGTCACGAGGTTGTAGACGTTGTTGGACCAGTTCTGGATCGTCGTGTAGCGGCAGCGAGCGCCCTCCTTCACGATGATCTCGACGACGGCCGAGTGCAGCGAGTCGGAGCTGTAGATCGGCGCCGTGCAGCCCTCGACGTAGTGGACGTACGCGCCCTCGTCGACGATGATCAGCGTCCGCTCGAACTGGCCCATGTTCTCGGTGTTGATCCGGAAGTACGCCTGCAGCGGGATGTCGACGTGGACGCCCTTCGGCACGTAGATGAACGAGCCGCCCGACCACACCGAGGTGTTGAGCGCGGCGAACTTGTTGTCGCCGACCGGGATGACGGTTCCGAAGTACTCCTTGAACAGCTCCGGGTGCTCCCGCAGACCGGTGTCGGTGTCGAGGAAGATGACGCCCTGCTCCTCCAGGTCCTCGCGGATCTGGTGGTAGACGACCTCGGACTCGTACTGCGCCGCCACGCCCGCGACCAGGCGCTGCTTCTCGGCCTCCGGGATGCCGAGCTTGTCGTAGGTGTTCTTGATGTCCTCGGGGAGCTCCTCCCAGGACGCGGCCTGCTTCTCGGTGGAGCGGACGAAGTACTTGATGTTGTCGAAGTCGATGTCACCCAGGTTGGCGCCCCAGGCCGGCAGCGGCTTGCGGTCGAAGAGCTTCAGCCCCTTGAGCCGCCGCTCCAGCATCCACTCCGGCTCGCCCTTCTTGGTCGAGATGTCCCGGACCACGGCCTCCGATAGCCCGCGCTGCGCGCTGGCACCGGCGACGTCCGAGTCGGCCCAGCCGTACTCGTAGCGCCCGAGACCCTCGAGCTCGGGATGAGCGGTGGTCGTCATAGGGAGACCCTCCTGGTGGTCGGATCAGTGGCGGGGTGATGCGGTACGTAGGTGGTGCAGACGCCGTCGCCGTGGGCGATGGTCGCCAAGCGCTGGACGTGGCTGCCGAGCAGTCGGGCGAACGCCTCGGTCTCGGCCTCGCACAGCTGCGGGAACTCGGCTGCGACGTGAGCGACCGGACAGTGGTGCTGGCACATCTGCTGACCGGCCGGACCGGACTCGACCGACGCAGCGTAGCCCTCCCGGGTCAGCGCCTCGGCGAGCACCCGGGGGCGATCCTCGTCGGCCACGTCGGCGAGCAGCGGGCGGTAGCGATCCTCGAGCTCGGTGAAGCGCCGACGGGCGAAGTCGCTGACCGCGTCGTCTCCGGCGGTGTCGGCGAGGAACCGCAGGGCGTTGACGGCGAGGTCGTCGTAGGCCTGGTCGAACGCGTCGCGACCGGCGTCGGTGACCACGAACACCTTGGCGGGCCGGCCACGGCCGCGGTGGCCGTAGATCCGCGGCTCCCGCGCCTCGACGGCGCCCTCCTCGACCAGGTGGTCGAGGTGCCGACGGACGGCGGCCGGCGTCAGGTCGAGCCGCTCGGCGAGCTCGGCGGCGGTCGACGGGCCGTGCTCCAGGATGGATCGGGCCACCCGCTCACGGGTCGGCGCATCCACGGCCGACCCGCACTCACAGGCGGGCGACCGGGCCGTCTGCGCTCCGGCACCGATTTCCACAACATCAGTGTGACGTTATTGCCGTACGGCATTCAACTAAGGCCACCCTAAGTGGTGACCGCGTCATCCGGGACGTCGTCGAGCAGCTCGACCAGCTCGTCGCGACTGAAGTCGATGCCTGGCGGCGTGCCGAGCGAGTCGAAGATGCCGAGGGCGTCCCGCCACACCTCACGAGCCTCAGCGAGGCGGCCCACGGCGCGCAGCGAGCGCCCGAGGTTGGTGAGGGCGACTCCCTTGAACCAGAGATCGTCGACCTCGTCGAACAGCGCGATCGACCGGCGGTAGCGCTCGATCGCCTCGGCATGTCTTCCCTGGCCCGCGAGTGCCTGGCCGAGCGTGTCCAACACCGTTGCTTCGTTGTCCAGATCACCGCGTCGGCGGTACACCTCGGCGGTGGCGGCCGCCAGCCGCGCCGCGTCCTCGAACCGTCCGAGTGCGATGTAGGCGGTCGCGAGGTTGTTCTGCGTCTTGTTCTCGGACTCGCGCTGGCCGACGCGGCCGGCCATCGCGATCGAGCTCTCGAAGTAGTCGACGGCCTCCTCGGATCGGCCCAGACGCTGCAGCGTCACGCCGAAGTTGTCCAGGGCGCTGGCGTAGATTGCGCTGTCACCGATCTGTTGGAACAGCCCGACCGCCTGCTCGAAAAGCTCGCGAGCCTTCTCGAGGTCCATGAGCTCGGCGTGGACGACGGCGAGCAGGTTGGCGCAGTGTGCCTCGGCGTGGACGTCGCCATCCACCCGAGCGGCCGTCATCCCGAGCATCCCCAGCCGAAGCATGTCGTCGAAGGCGCGGATCCACAGGAAGTAGTGCCAGGTCGCACTGACGAGCAGGTAGGCGACGTGCGGCCGGTCGAGCTGCGACGCGGCTTCGGTCACCGCCGTCAGGTTGTCCCGCTCGGTGTCGAGCCACGACATCGCGTCGTCAGGGCTGTCGAAGATCAACGGCTCGACGTCGTGGGACTCCACGTCGACAGCGATCGGTCGCGCTCCCGGACGGGCGGTCTTCCGCGCATCGAGTGCCGAGTGCAGATACCACGCGAACATCCGGTCGAGGGCCGCGCTCCGGCGCTCGTCGGGGTCCTGCGACCGGGCCAGGTCGGCCGCGTAGAGCCGCAGCAGGTCGTGCAGCTCGTACCGCTCCCGCCGGCGTTGCCCAAGCAGGCTGACTCCGACCAGATGGTCGAGCAGCCGGCGGGTCTGACCGGTGGTCCGGCCGGCGAGCGCGGCGGCGGCGGCCAGGCTGATGTCGGCGCCGGGAAAGCCGCCGAGAAGGCGAAACATCCGGGCGGTTTCGACGTCGAGGGCTCGATACGACCAGGCGAAGACGGCGCGCAGGTCGGTCGCCTCGTCACCGAGGTCGAGGACGTCCAGGCGGTCCCGCTCGGCCCGGAGGTCCGCGACGAGGTCGGCCAGACCCGCGTCCGCGTCGAGGCTGGCGCGTTCGGCGGCGACCGCCAGCGCCAGGGGCAGGTCGCCGCACAGCTGCGCGAGCTCGGCGAGCTCCGACCGCTCGTACGGCACCGCTCGGGTCCCGAGCACCTCGGCGAGCAGGTCGAGCGACTCGGGCCGGTCGAGGTCGTCGACGCTGATCCGGTCGGCTCCCTCCCGAACGACGAGGCCGCGGAGCTGGCTGCGGCTGGTGATCACGGCTATCGAGGGTCCCGATCCGGGTAGCAGCGGTCGAACTTGGTCGGCATCGAGGGCATTGTCGAGCAGGACGAGGACGGCACGATCGGTCAGGCTGCTGCGGAGCAGGCCGGCGCGCGCGTCGACCTCGGCCGGGATCTGCTCGCCCTCGATCCCGAGCCCCCGGAGCAGGGCATCGAGCGCGGTCTCCGGTCGCATCGGCGCTCCCGGACCGTAGCCGCGCAGGTTGAGGTAGAGCTGACCGCCTGGGAAGTCGTCGGCGACCCGATGCGCCCAGTGCGTCGCGAGCACTGTCTTGCCCACCCCGCCGGTGCCGTGCACCACGACGATCCTCGGGCCGGACGGTTCGTCGCGGCCGGCCAGGACGGCGTCCAGCCGCTCCAACAGCGGCGTGCGCCCGGTGAACGTCGCGAGGTCGGCGGGGAGCTGTCGGGGCACCACGGCCTCGGGCGAGGACGGCGCCGCGTCGACCTCCCCAGGCAGCGACCCCGCCAGCAGGTCGGCATGGATCCGCTGGAGCTCCGCACCCGGATCGACACCGAGCTCCTCGGCGATCCGGGATCGGACCGTCTCGTACGTCTCCAATGCCTCAGCCGGCCGTCCGGAGCGGGCGAGCGCGACCAGGAGGCGAGCCCACAACGACTCCCGCAACGGGTAGCGAGCGGTCAGCTCGCCCAGCTCACCGACGACGTCGACGGCGCGACCGTCGGCGATGTCCAGGTCGAACCGCTGCTCCAAGGAGGTCAGGCGGCGCTCGTCGAGTCGAGCCGCTTCGGCCTCGTGCAGGTACGCCGACGGCACGCCTTCGAACGGAGCGCCACGCCACAGCGCCAACGCCTCGAGGAGCAGGTGGCGCTCGACCGTCTTCTCCTCGCTCGCCCGGTCGACGAGGCGGAGGAACCGCAAGGCATCGACGTCGTCCGGTGTCGTGCACAGCACGTATCCGGCGGGCTCGGTGGCGATCGCGTCGGGGCCGAGGGCGCCGCGGAGCCGGACGACGTAGACCTGCATCGTTCGCCGCGCGTCCGCGGGCAGGTCCGCTCCCCAGACCGCGTCGACCAGCTGGTCGACGGGCACCGGGCGACCGGCCGACATCGCCAGCACGGCGAGCAGGGCCCGCAGCCGGCCCGACGACAGCTCGACCCGTCGGCCACCGACCGACACCTCGAACCGCCCGAGGACCCGGACTCTGATCGGCTCCCTCGACGCCGTCTCGCCCATGGCAGCCGAGTCTGCCACGGGCGAGCGAACAGGCGCTCAGAACTCGGTGACGCGGTCCTGTGCCTCGCGGCGGTCGTTGGCCGTCTCGTCGTTCGTTCGGCGCTGCCATGGCGCCTCGTCGACCTGGTAGTTCTCGTCGGCGTACGTCTCCTGGGGGCTGCCCTCCTCGGGAGTCCCGCTCGACGCGTAGCCTTCCGGCACGTTGTCGCCGTAGAGGTTCTCCTCCGCCACCTGGTCGTCGTCCCAGTTGCGGTCGGGTCCGCCGTCGGGACGGCGGTCCCCGGGTGCGATCGGCGGGTTGGTCTCGCCCCGCGCCTCGTTGTAGCGGCCGATGTCGGCATCAGCGTCGTTCTCGTCGTTCCACTCGTCGATGAGGTCGTTCGAGATGCCATCGAGGCGATCGAGTCCGTTGGGGACATTGGAGACCTCCTCGAAGGACCTCAGGGTGCCGTCGCTGTTCAGCAGCTCGTCGGGCACGGTCGCGCCCTTGGTCAACGCGACCTCGGCCAAGAAGTAGTTCCGGCGATGTACGGCATCCAGCGAGTCTTCGACGATCAGCTCGGCGGCCCGCTGTTCGGAGATGCTCTCGAAGTCCGGGATCGGCTCCTCCTGGAGGACGCCGTCGATGATCGGGTTCGCGATCGCCGTACCCACGCTGAGGAAGGGAGCGGCTGGCGGGAACGCCGTTCCGGCGATCGTGTTGCCGACCGCGAGTGCTGTCTTGAGCGCCGTCTTCGTCGCTGCCGTCGATCGGTTCTCAGCGATCAGCTCGGCGCGCTTCTCGGCGTGCTCGTCGCCCAGCTCGTCCAGCGCCCATTGGGTCGTGGCCTGGTGGATCTGACCGTCCGCCCGGCCCGACCACCCGAGCGCCTGCTCCAGCGCCTGCTCGCTACTGACGGCGGGATCCCTGTCGTAGCCGCCCTCGAGCGCCGCCGATACGAGCTGCTGGCCGTAGAGCCGCGAACCGGACTCGAACCGGATCGCGTCCTCGTCCCCGGTGTTCGCGATGAACTGCAGGAAGCCCTGCTGATCAGCGTCGGACAACGTCACGGAGTAGCTCAGCGGACGACCGATCGCATCGGTCCCACCCGTGTTGTAGTGGGACGTCGTGTCGCTGGTGACGGGCTGCCCGAAGGTGTCGACCCAGGTGATGCCCACGTCGACGACGGCGTCGGAGACACTCTCGTTCGCGGCCCGCTCCATGTACTCCTTCGGGTCGCTGGCGATCTCGGTCATGACCTCCATCGCCGCCTCCGCCTGGTACTCCGTGCCGCCACCGCCGTCCGGGTCCCGATCGGTCCCGGCCCGGATCACGTCCCCGGCGCCCTCGCCGTCGTCCCAGTTCAGTCCCAGGACCTGTTGGCGACGGACGTCGTCGATCAGCAGCTCCGACGACGCGTCCTCGTTCTGAGCCGCGACCGACAGCAGGTCACTCGCGCTCGCATCGTCGAGCTTGGCCGTCAGCTCGGCCCAGACAGCCTCACCCTCGGTCGGCAGCTGGTCGACCTCGGCCCGGGCCGCGCCCAGGATGGCGTTCATGTCCTGCTTCGCCTGGATGGCCTGCTCGGCGAGATCCACGCTGAAGTCCTTGCCACCCTCCACAGTCGAGGCGGACATCAGGTCGGCCCAGCCGTTGAAGGCGTCGAGGTTGGTGATGGTGTCGTACGTCGGCCCCCCGGTCTTGTCCAGCGGACCGCCACTGCGGATGCCGTCGTGGTTCTCGCCGATCCGCATGTCCATCAGCTCGCGGATCGCCTTCGGCATGTCGTTCGTGTCGATCACGCCGTCGCCGTTGAAGTCGTACCGGTAGGACGTCGTCGCAACCCCAGGGCCATGGACGCCAGACGGCTGGTCCTGCAGCTGCTCGTTCGACAGGTTGAGGATCGCGTCGCCGACGGGCGAGAGGTACTTCGCGATCTCCGGTGCGATCACGTCCTGCGGCGCACCCTTCAGAGCTTCGTGCACGTTGGCCTCGACGACGCTGGGCAGCTTCGCCAGGTTGTCGGAGCCGACCTCGTTCACGTAGGCGACCGTGTAGGAGTGCGCGGCGTCGTTGAGCTCACCGGTCTTCGCGACGTGCGCGTTGATCAGCCGTAGTCGCTCCTGCGCGGCCGCGATGTCCTCCAGGGTGTCCGCACCGGGCGGAGCGTTCATCGCCTGCTTGAGAAGGTCGCCGTCGATCCTGGCCTGCGCCTCGACGACCGCCTGCTCCTGGTCGGTCAGACCGTCCTTCACCAGCAGGCCGTTCACGACGACGGCCGCCGCCGGATGCGACCGGAGGTAGGCCTCGATCTCGTCCTCGTCGAGCTCGGCGAGGTCCGGTGGCAGCTCCTTCGACGAGAACTTCAGATGCGGGAAGGCCGCGACGATCGTGCTCGGCAGTCCGCCGGCCGCGAAGAGGTCCAGGATGACCTGGTCGGTGGGCCCTTCCTGGAGCTGGCCCGCGGACCGGTCGGCCGCCTTGTCGAGCTTGGCTCGGAGCGCCTCGTACTTCAGCTCCAGCTCCTTCAGCATGGCGACCTTCGCGTCGAAGACGGCGTCGGATCGGGCCTCGTCGATGCGGGTCCGCTGGACGGCCGACGCGTCGGTGGGGTACGTCGCCGGCGCGACGAAGAAGTCGCCCGCCGAGGCGTCCCGCCATTGCGCGTTGAGGGCGTCCACCCCCTCGTTGAACTCCTGGACGGCGTGCCCGAAGACCCGGACCGACCCGGCCGCGACCATCCCCGCCGCCATCACCTGATGGGCGTTGGCCCGGACCGGCCGCGGAGCGGCGGCCATCGGACCGGCCACGACGCCGGAGACCCCGGTGAGGGCGGGTCGGTGAGCGGCGTCCACGTCGGCCGACAGCGCCTCGACGTTGCCGTACGACTGGTCCAGCTCGAGCGCACTCGCCTCGATGGCGTCCGGCGATGCCTCGTAGTGCTTGAACGGCCCATCGCCGCTCTGGCCGGTGTCGACCCACATGTCCAGCTCCTCGTCTCGTCCGGTGTGCTTGGCACCACCGAACGCGGAGCCGGCTTCAGCCGACCTTCGTCGCGCCTACACGCGCTGAAAGGCGTACGTCTCGGGCGACTCACGCCGGGTCGGCGGCTGTCGGCTCGACGCCGGCGAGCAGCTCGACGAGCTCCGGCCGGCTGAACTCCGGACCGTCGGGCGCACCGATCTCGTCGAAGAGGTCCAACGCCTGCTGCCAGGTGGTCCGGGCGGCGTCGAGTCGATCCGCCGTCTGGAGGGCTCGACCGAGGCTCGTCAGCAAGACGCCTTCCCGCCAGCGGTCGCCCTCGTGCCGGGTCCGGTCGAGCGCGCGCTCGAACGCGTCGATGGCGTCGGCGTTGCGTCCTTGGGCGAGGAAGCACCGCCCGAGGGTGTCGAGGAAGTCGGGCTCGTCGCTCTCCGGTCCGTGCCGATGGACGATGTCCAGCGCCCGCCGGCAGGCATCCTCGGCCTCGTCGTAGCGTCCGAGGTCGATGCAGGCCATCGCGAGGTTGTTGAGCGTCACCGACTCGTCCTGAGGCATGTCGAGGCGGGCCTGGATGGTCAGGGCTCGGCGGTAGCAGTCGACGGCGGGGCTCGGCCGGCCGAAGGTCTGATGGGCCTGACCCAGGCTGGTCAGGGACATGGCGAGGCCTCGGTCGTGGTCGAGCTCGGCGAAGCGTCGACAGGCCAGCTCGAGATGGTGGCATGCGAGCTCGTCCTGCAGCAGCTCGTTGTACGACATCCCGAGCAGCCTGGTCGCCTGCGCCTCGGCCAGACCGTCACCGGCGTCGGCCGCCGCACCCTGGGCGAGCTGCAGCAGCTCGGCCAGCTCGGTGAAGGCGCGGCCCCGGGCCATGAAGTTCGACATCGAGAACACCAGAAGATACGTGGTTCGATGCCGTCCACGCCGCGCCGCGTCGCGGGCGACCGCCGCCACGACGTGCCGCTCGGCCTCCATCCAGGCCAGCGCCTGGCCCGGACTCTCGAACTCGAGAGACGGCACGACGCGATCGGCGTCGGTCACCGGGATGATCAGCTGAACGCCCAGGAGCGTGTGGCTGGCGTTGGACATCGAGCCCAGGTACCAGCCGAGGAGCCGGTCCAGGGCGGCGTCTCGCTCGGCGCTCGACTCGTACTTCTCACACAGCTCGACGGCGTACGCCCGGAGCAGGTCGTGCAGCTCGTACCGGCCGGCCCGCCGCTGTTGGAGGAGGCTGGAGTCGACCAGCCGATCGAGGAGCCGGCGGGCCTCCGCGGAGGAGACGGCCGCGAGGGCGGCCGCCGCCGGCCGGATGAGGTCGGAACCCGCGTGCAGCCCGAGCAGCCGGAACATCCGCGCGGCGGCGTCGTCGAGGGCGCGATAGGACCAGGCGAACACCGCGCGCAGGTCGGCCGACTCCTCGCCGGAGTCGAGCGCGTCGAGCCGGTCGGACTCGGCGCGGAGGTCCTCGACCAGCTCGGTCAGGCCGAGCTCCGGTCCGCGGCCCACCCGCTCCGCGGCGATCGACAGCGCCAGCGGCAGGTGCCCGCACAGCTCGGCGAGCTCGGCCACCGCGCCCCGATCGTCCGGCGCCGGCACGCCGCCGAGCGCGGTCTGGAGGAACGCCCGCGACTCGGCCGGATCCAGCTGGTCGAGCCGGAGCCGACGGGCGCCTTCGCGCGCGACGAGCCCGCGCAGCTGGCTGCGACTCGTGACGACGACGACGGACCTACCGGAGCCGGGCAGCAGCGGCCGTACCTGGTCCGCGTCGCGAACGTTGTCGAGGATGACCAACGCTCGTCGGTCGGCGAGCAGGCTGCGCAGCAGGCTCGCCCGGGCGTCGATCGTCGAGGGGATCTCCTCGGCCGCGACACCGAGTCCGCGCAGCAGCATGTCGAGCCCGGTGGCCGCCGGCATCGGCTCGCCCGGCCCGTACCCGCGGAGGTTCACGTAGAGCTGGCCGTCCGGAAACCGGTCGACGGCTCGATGCGCCCAGTGGATGACCAGCGAGGTCTTGCCGACGCCGCCGGTCCCGTACACGGCGACGATCGTCGGGCGATCCCCGCCGTCGATCGCCAGCGCATCGAGGTCGGTCAGCGCCCCGGTCCGGCCGGAGAAGTACGCGATGTCGGTGGGCAGCTGTCGAGGCAGCACCGGCTCCGCCGCCGGTGGCGGCGGCGCGCCGACCGCCGACGGCCCGACACCGGTCACGATCTCGGAGTGGATCTGGCGCAGCTCGCTACCCGGATCGACGCCGAGCTCGTCGGCGATCCGAGATCGCACCACCTCGTACCGCTCCAGCGCTTCGGCCTGCCGCCCGGTCCGCGCCAGTGCCAGCAGCAGGCGCGCCCACAACGGCTCCCGCAGCGGGTGCTCCGACACCAGGTCGCTCAGGTCGGCGACGACGTCGACGGCCCGACCGGAGGCGATGTCGATCTCGGCCCGTCGCTCCAGGGCTGTCAGCCGTCGCTCCTCGAGTCGCGAGGCCTCGAACCCGTGCAGCCAGGTCGACGCCAGGCCGTCGAACGGCGCGCCGCGCCACAGGTCGAGCGCCTCGGCCAGCATCGCGCGCTCGTCGGCCGGTTGGGACGCCGCCTTCTCGACGAGGCGTCGGAAGCGCAGGGCGTCGACGTCGTCCGGATCGACGCGTAGGCGATAGCCCGCCGGCTCCGTGGCGATCACGTCGGCTCCGATCGTGGCGCGCAGTCGCGTGATGTAGGTGTGGACGGAGCGCCGGCCGTCGGCGGGCAGCCGCTCGCTCCACACCGCGTCGACCAGCCGGTCGACAGAGACGGGCTGCCCAGCCGACATCGCGAGGACGGCCAGCATGACGCGCTGCCGGCCGCCGGACAGCGGTGCCCGACGGCCGCCGATCGAGAGTTCGAAGGGGCCCAGCACCCGAATCTCGACCCGCTCCGGCGTCCTGGCGCCCATGGCATGGGAGTCTGCCACGGCACGACGCGGCCGGCCGCGTGGATCCGAGTGAGGTCAGCCCGCGCTGAGCGTCTCCTCGTCCGCGGAGACCGCACGCAGCAGGCTCTGCGGGAGCACACCCGCGGCCAGCAGGTCCTGCATCGTCCGCACGGTCGGACCCTCGGCCAGCCGCGCGGTCGCCGTCGCGATCGCCTCGTCGAGCTCGCGCCGGACCTCGCCGTGTGACCGCTCGAGGCGGCTGAGCAGCTCGAGCTTGGCGTCGAGCAGGCGATCGGCGTGGACCACGGCCGCGGCCTGGATCTCCTCGGCACCGGCGTCCACCGGGCAGCTCACCGCGGGGACGCCGAAGCTCTCGGCCTTGGCCGACCGCCATTGCGTGTTCAGCTCGTCCACCCGGTGGTTGTAGGCGTCCACCGCCCCGCCGACCAGGCGTACGGTCCCGGCGGCGAGTGCGGCGGCCGCGATTGCCCACTGCGGGCCGCACTCGCGAGGCGGCAGGGGCGTGTCCAGCTGCTTCTCGGGCGTTCCGGCGGTCGTCTTGCGCGCCGGCCGACCGATCTCGAGAGCAGCGTCGTAGTGCGAGAACAGACCGCCCTCGGCGCTGCGGTGCGGGATGACCGACATGTCCGGCTCCTTCGTCAGCGTTCGTGTGCTGGTGAGGACGACTCAACCGGGTCGAGGCTTCACTTCCGCTTCAGAGCGGATTCACTCGCGCCGGCACGGTGAAGCCGCCCGTCAGGTCGTGAGGTTGACGCCTTGGACGCTCACTTCGTACGCCTGCTCGAAGCCACCGACCAACGCGCCGGTGTGCGGCATGATCTCGATGTGCATCCCGTCGAAGTCGGCGCGATGCCGCCGCTGGTCCAGATGGCTGTCGATCCACGCTTGGGCCTCGGGTGACCAGTCGTCGTCGGCGGCGAGCAGGATGCCGTCTCGCAGGTGGTGGAAGAACTTGTTGTAGGCCGACTCCGGCATCCCCGAGTCGAACTCGGCCGTCGCCGTCAGGCTGTAGACCCGATGGCCCTCGCAGATCGACTCGAACTTCGGTCCGGAGCTCAGACACTCGTCGAAGGCGAGTACCGCCAGCGCCCCGCCCCTGACGCGGCGCTCGCATCGCAGCGTGTTGAGCGCGCTCTGCACGGCGCAGGAGAAGCCCTCGCCGGTGTACGTCGCCCTGACCTCGGCAATGCCGATCTCGGTGTCCCCGGCCGGAACGGCCGCCGGCTGGCGGCCCTCGGCGACCAGCTCCAGGTGGTACGCACGGCCGCCCTCCGACGTGAACAGATCGGCACTGCCCCACGCCAACGCCTGTCGTGAGTGCCGCTGGGGCCGCTGGCCGGCGACGATGGCGCGGGCCTCCGACGGCGTCAGGACGGTGCCTTCGAGCGCGTCGAGGGTCCTGCTGAACATCGGTTCGGACTTCCGACTGCCCTGGAAGTCGTCGACGACGACGTTGACCGCGTTGACCGATCCGTCCGGTGCCGCCTCGATCGAGACGGTGTGCTCGTCGAGGCTGCTGGTCGCGGGCTCGAGGAAGCAGCGCCGGACCAGGACGGTCTCGGCCAGCGAGTCGAAGCAGGCGTAGCCCGCCGTCGTGACGGCCTGGGATACCTGGTTGATCTCGGCGTTGGCGTCGAGTGCCGCCCACGGATCGGCCGAGGTGGACTCGGTGGTCGGTGCCGACTCGGTCGGGTCGCCTGTCGGCTCGCCCGTCGGCTCGTCGGAGGACGACGGATCGGCCGCGCTGGACGAGCTGTCGTCGGAGTCGCCCAGGAGTGCCAGGGCGGCGAAGCTGCCGCCGGCGATCACCGCGACCGCGGCCACGATGGCGACCACGATCCACGCCGACCGGCGTCGGCCACGATCGGGTGGCGGGTACGGCGGCGGCCACTGCGGAGGCGGCGGCTGGCCGTACCCGGGCGGCGCTGGCTGGTGTGGTCCGCTGGTCATGTTCACTCCTCGGTCGACCTGCATCGGGGACAGCTCAGCCGAGCCGGGCTTCAGATCGACTTCGTCGGGCTTTCAGACCGGAATCACCTGACAGTGGTCGCGGGCCGGCCACTTACACTCGGCGCGTGTCCAACGTCGCGGTCGCCGTCGACGGACTCGTCATGTCCTACGGCGAGGTCGTCGCGGTGGACGGGCTGTCCCTGGCGATCGCGGCCGGGTCGGTGACCGCCGTACTCGGCCCGAACGGAGCCGGAAAGACCACCACGATCGAGACCTGCGAGGGCTTCCGGCGCCCCGACGGCGGTACGGTCCGCGTCCTGGGTCTCGACCCGATCCGAGACGCCCGCGCGCTGCGGCCGCGCATCGGCGTCATGCTGCAGAGCGGCGGCGCCTGGTCCGGCGTCCGAGCGGACGAGATGCTGCGGCACATCGCGGCGCTGCACGCGTACCCGATCAATGTCGACATGTTGATCGAGCGACTCGGTCTCGAGGGCTGCGGCCGGACGCCGTACCGACGGCTGTCCGGCGGCCAGCAGCAGCGCCTGGGGCTCGCGATGGCCGTCGTCGGCCGACCCGAGCTGGTCTTCCTGGACGAGCCCACGGCCGGTCTGGACCCGCAGGCCCGCCACAACGCGTGGGACCTGGTCCGCGAGCTCCGGGACAGCGGCGTCACCGTCGTGCTCACGACCCACTACATGGACGAGGCGGAGCGGCTGGCCGACCACGTCCACGTCCTCGACCACGGCCGCCTCGTCGCCTCCGGGTCGCCCGACCAGCTGACCGCCCACGGCGCCGAGAACACCGTCCGCTTCCACGCCCGACCCGGCCTCGACCTCGCCGGCCTGACCAGGTCCCTGCCCGATCGCGTGCTCGTCGAGGAGACCGCGCCGGGGTCGTACCTCCTGCGCGGACCGGTCGCTCCGGCGACGCTCGCCGAGCTGACCGCGTGGGCGGACCGACAGGGCGTCATGATCGAGTTCCTCGCCGTCGAGCGGCGGACCCTCGAGGACGTCTTCTTGGACCTGACCGGCCGGGAGCTTCGATCGTGACGACCTTCACGCCCGCCCCCGGCGCCGCTCCCCTGCACCGAATGATCCGGGCGCAGGCGCTGATCGAGACGCGGCTGCTGATGCGCAACGGCGAGCAGCTGCTGATCGCCCTCGTGATCCCGCTGCTGGTGCTCGTCGGCGGTCTGGAGTCCGGCGAGCTCGTCGACCTCGGGGCCGGTCGCCGGGTCGACGTCCTGACCCCCGGCGTCCTCGCGCTGGCCGTCATGTCGAGCGCCTTCACCTCGCTGGCGATCGCGACCGGGTTCGAGCGCCGGTACGGCGTGCTCAAGCGGCTCGGTGCGTCACCGCTGCCCCGCGCCGGGCTGCTGGCCGGCAAGACCGGCGCCGTGCTGCTCGTCGAGTCGCTCCAGATCGCCGTTCTCGCGGTCACCGCGGCCGTGCTGGGTTGGCATCCGTCCGGCGGCGTCGTCGCCGTCGTCGCGGCGGCGATGTTCGTGCTCCTCGGCACCCTGGCGTTCGGTGCGCTGGCGCTCGCCCTGGCGGGTACGCTGCGCGCCGAGGCGACGCTGGCGGCGGCGAACCTCGTGTACCTGCTGCTGCTCGCCGTCGGTGGTGTGGTCGTGCCGCTCGACCGCTATCCCGAGGCGGTCCGACCGCTGATCGAGCTGCTCCCGTCCGGTGCGCTGGCCGAGGGCCTGCGGGACGGCCTGACCGGTCAGGGTGTGGCCTGGACCGCCGCGCTCGTCCTCGCCGGTTGGGCGGCGGCCGGTGTCGCGCTCGTCGGTCGGACCTTCCGATGGGAGTGACGTGACTCTCCCCGTCCTGGACCGACTCTGGCAGCCGACGCAACAGACCGCCCGCCGGCTGGCGTACCTCACGCTCGCCGCCAACGTCACGATCGTGCTGACCGGCGGCGCGGTCCGACTCACCGGCTCCGGGCTCGGCTGCCCGACCTGGCCCGAGTGCACCGAAGGCGAGGGCGGCCGGGACGGGTCGTTCGTGCCGCACGGTGAGGTCGACATGCACGGCGTCATCGAGTTCGGCAACCGGCTGCTGACCTTCGGGCTGTCGGCCGTCGCGATCGCGACGTTCGTCGTCATGTGGCGGTTGCGGGCGACCCGACCGACCCTGTGGCGACTGGCGTTGGTGCTCGGCCTCGGCATCCCGGCGCAGGCGGTGATCGGCGGCCTGACCGTGCTGACCGACCTGAACCCGTGGATCGTCGCCGGTCACCTGCTCGTGTCGATGGCTCTGATCGGCCTGTCGGTGCTGTTGGTCCGGCGGGTGGGTGAGCCCGACGGGCCGGCACTGCCCACCGTGCCCGGGCCGGCGACCGCGCTGGTGATCGCGACGTACGCGGCGACGTGGGTCGTCGTGTACCTCGGCACCGTCGTCACCGGAAGCGGCCCGCACGCCGGCGACGAGGACGCGCCGCGCAACGGGCTCGACCCGGAGTCGATGAGCCAGCTCCACACCGACGCCGTGTTCCTCCTGGTCGGCCTGACGATCGGGTGCGTCCTGGCGATGCGGGCGCTGGACGCTCCGGCGCGGTTGCAGCAGGCGGTTCGATGGCTGCTGGCGATCGAGCTGGCGCAGGGGGTCGTCGGCGCGGTGCAGTACGCGACGGACCTGCCGATCGCGCTGGTCGCGCTGCACCTGCTCGGTGCGTCGACGATCGTGGCGGCCGCGACCTGGGCCCTGCTGCAGACCCGCGAACGCGGCCCGGTCGACCCCCACGCCGATCCGCCCGGTCTGGCCCAGCCATCCGAGGCGGATGACCGGTCCATCCGAGGCGGATGAGCGGGTCAGACCGGGCGGATGAGCATGGGGGTCAGCGGGTGAGGGTGTCGAGGGCGACGGCGGCGAACAGCAGCGCGAGGTAGGCGTTCGAGCCGTGGAAGAGCCGCATCGGCGCCAGCCGGACCGGGTCGTCGGTGCGCCGGGCGCGGCGAAGCAGCAGGTGCGCCTCGACGACGAACGCGGCCCCGAGGCCGAGCGCCGCCGCGACGTACACCCAGCCCGTGTCGGCGACCGGCCACAGCAGCAACGACGTCGCGACCATGACGTACGCGTACGCGAGGATCCGGACCGCGACGGAGCGCAGGCTCGCGACGGCCGGCAGCATCGGCACCTCCGCGGCCGCGTAGTCCGCCCGGTAGCGGATCGCGAGCGACCAGAAGTGCGGCGGCGTCCAGAAGAACACCACGGCGAACAACACCACCGGCGCCCACGCCAGCTCGCCGGTCACCGCGGTCCACCCGATCAGCGCCGGGAAGCAGCCCGCGGCGCCGCCCCACACGATGTTCTGCGACGTGCGCCGCTTCAACAGCATGGTGTAGCCGACGACGTAGAAGACGTTCGCCGCGAGGGCCAACCCGGCCGACAGCCAGTTGACGAGCAGGCCCAGCCACAGGGTCGAGACGACGCCGAGGACGAGGCCGAAGACCAGTGCGCCGCGCTCCGACACGACATGCCTCGGCAGCGGCCGGCGCCGGGTCCGTCGCATCCGCTCGTCGATGTCGGCGTCGAGGACGCAGTTGAGCGCGTTGGCGCTGCCGGCCGACAGGGTCCCGCCGACCACGGTGGCGACGACCAGCCACAGCTCCGGGACGCCGTCGCTCGCGAGGAACATCACCGGCACGGTCGTGAGCAGCAGCAGCTCGATGATGCGCGGCTTGGTGAGTGCGACGTAGGCGCCGACGACGTCGACCCAGCGCGGCGACGAAGACGTCGGCTCTGGCGCCGACCCAGCGACGATCGACGATGTCGACGTCGAGGGAGAGTCGACCACCCGCATGTGCACGCGCCGAGTCTAGGCCCGGGCTCGTCCGACCGGCGTGCCACCCTGCGGTTTTGCGTCCCCTTGGTGGGTGCGAGACGTCCCACACCAACCGTCAGGGCGCAAAACCGCAGGCTAGTACGCTCGGACCCTGTGACACCTTCCGCCACCACATCCCCCCACGAGTACCCGCCCTTCGAATGGTCCGACTGGGACGGGCGCGCGGTGGACACCGTACGCGCGCTGGCCATGGACGCCGTGCAGAAGGTCGGCAACGGCCATCCCGGCACGGCGATGAGCCTGGCGCCGGCGGCGTACCTCATCTACCAGAAGCTGATGCGGCACGACCCGGCCGACCCGAACTGGCCGGCCCGCGACCGATTCGTCCTGTCGGCCGGACACTCGAGCCTCACGCAGTACATCCAGCTGTTCCTCGCGGGCTACGGCCTCGAGCTCGCCGACCTGCAGTCGCTGCGCACGTGGGGCAGCCGGACCCCCGGACACCCCGAGCACCACCTCACGACCGGCATCGAGACGACCACCGGGCCACTCGGCCAGGGCGTCGGCAACGCCGTCGGCATGGCGATGGCGGCCCGCCGCCGACACGGTCTCCTCGAGCCCAACACACCGCTCGGCGAGGGCGTGTTCGACCACGACGTCTACGTCATCGCCAGCGACGGTGACATGGAGGAGGGCGTCTCCGGCGAGGCGTCGTCGATCGCCGGCCACCAGAAGCTCGGCAATCTCTTCATGCTCTACGACGACAACCGGATCTCGATCGAGGACGACACGTCGGTCGCGTTCACCGAGGACGTCGCGAAGCGGTACGAAGGGTACGGCTGGCACGTCCAGGTCGTCGACTGGACCAACGCGGGCCAGGCGTACGAGGAGGACGTGCAGGCGCTGTACGACGCGTACGTCAACGCCAAGTCGACCCCCGACAAGCCCAGCATCATCGTCCTGCGCACGATCATCGCCTGGCCGGCGCCGAACGCGCAGAACACCGGCAAGGCCCACGGGTCCGCCCTCGGCGCCGACGAGGTGGCGGCGACCAAGCGGATCCTGGGCTTCGACCCGGAGCGGCACTTCGCGGTCGACGAGGCGGTCCTCAAGCACACCCGGGCCGTCGGCCAGCGCGGCAAGGCCGACCACAACGCCTGGCAGCGCGGCTTCGACGCCTGGGCGAAGTCGGCCGGCGACCGCAAGGGCCTGTTCGACCGGATGGTCGACCGCCGGCTGCCCGACGACTGGACGAACGCGCTCCCGACGTTCGACGCGGACGAGAAGGGCGTCGCGACCCGGAAGGCGTCCGGCGAGATCCTGTCCGCGATCGCGCCCGTGCTGCCCGAGCTCTGGGGCGGGTCGGCCGACCTCGCCGGCTCCAACAACACGACTCCCAAGGGCGAGCCGTCGTTCATCCCACCGGAGCACTCCACCAAGGAGTTCGAGGGCGACTGGTACGGCCGCGTGCTGCACTTCGGCGTCCGCGAGCACGCGATGGGGTCGATCCTCAACGGCATCGCCCTGCACGGCGGCACCCGACCGTACGGCGGCACGTTCCTCGTGTTCAGCGACTACATGCGGCCGGCGGTCCGGCTCGCCGCGATCATGGGCCTGCCGGTGACGTACGTCTGGACCCACGACTCGATCGGCCTCGGCGAGGACGGACCCACCCACCAGCCGGTCGAGCACCTGTCGGCCCTGCGGGCGATTCCCGGGCTCGACATCGTACGGCCGGCCGACGCCAACGAGACGGTTGTCGCGTGGCAGACCATCCTGTCGCACACCGACCGGCCGGCCGGACTCGCGTTGACCCGCCAGAACGTGCCGACGTTCGCCCGGGACAAGGGCGGCTTCGCGTCCGCCGAGGGCGTCGCCAACGGCGGGTACGTCCTGGTCGACACCGACGACCCGCGACCCGACGTGATCCTGATCGCGACCGGCTCGGAGGTGCAGCTGGCCGTCGAGGCCCGGGAGCGGCTCGCCGCCGACGGCGTCGGCGCCCGGGTCGTCTCGATGCCCTGCCGCGAGTGGTTTGACGCGCAGCCGCAGGCCTATCGCGATCTCGTGCTTCCGCCGTCGGTACGGGCCCGGGTCAGCGTCGAGGCCGGGGTCGCGCAGAGCTGGCAGGGCCTGGTCGGCGATGCCGGTCGCTGCGTGTCGCTCGAGCACTTCGGAGCGTCGGCCGACTACGCCCGGCTCTTCGAGGAGTTCGGCATCACCACGGACGCCGTCGTCGCCGCCGCCCACGAGTCGATCGCTGCCGCCGCACACGACGATCAGTCCCGGGAGAAGTGACGGTCGGGTCGGGCCGTGGGAGAGAGCTAGCCTGAAACCTGGACGCTGAACGAGGGAGACACGATGACCGACCGACTCCGCGAGCTGACCCACGCCGGCGTCGCGATCTGGCTCGACGACCTGTCCCGCGAGCGCCTCACCAGCGGTGGACTCGAGCGGATGGTGACCGACCGCCATCTCAGGGGCGTGACGTCCAACCCCACGATCTTCGCCAAGGCGCTGTCGGACGCCGACGACTACGCCGCCCAGGTGGCCGAGCTCGCCAAGGCCGGGGCGTCGATCGACGAGGCGGTCCGCAAGATCACGACCGACGACGTACGCGACGCCTGTGACGTGCTGCGCCCGGCGTTCGACCGTACCGACGGCGTCGACGGCCGGGTCTCGATCGAGGTCGATCCGCGCCTCGCCCTCAAGACGGGTGAGACCGTCGACGAGGCGAAGGAGCTGTGGCGGATCGTCGACCGCGACAACCTGTTCATCAAGATCCCCGCCACCGTCGAGGGGCTGCCGGCGATCACCGCCACCCTCGCCGAGGGGATCAGCGTCAACGTCACCCTGATCTTCTCGATCGAGCGCTACCGCGACGTCATGGACGCTTTCTTCGCCGGGCTCGAGCAGGCCCGTGACAACGGTCACGACCTGTCCCGCATCACGAGCGTCGCGTCCTTCTTCGTCAGCCGGGTCGACACCGAGGTCGACAAGCGGCTCGACGCGATCGGCTCTCCCGAGGCGCGCGAGCTTCGCGGCAAGGCGGCCGTGGCCAACGCTCGGCTGGCGTTCGAGGCGTACGAGCAGGCGTTCGCCTCCGACCGCTGGGCGAGCCTCCTGGCCGACGGCGCCCATCCGCAGCGGCCGCTGTGGGCGTCGACCGGCACCAAGGACCCGGCGTACCCCGACACGCTCTACGTCGACGAGCTGATCACGGCCGGCACCGTCAACACCATGCCGGAGCCGACCATGGACGCCTTCGCCGACCACGGCACGGTGGCCGACGACACCGTACGCGGCCGCTACGACGAGGCGCGAGAGGTCATCGACCGGCTCGAGGCGATCGGCGTCTCCTACACCGACGTCGTCACGGTCCTCGAAGAGGAGGGCGTCGAGAAGTTCGAGGCGTCCTGGACCGAGCTGGCCGCCACGGTGACCGACGCCCTCGACGAGGCCGGCCGCGGATGACGGCGTGGAACACCGCCCGCTCCGACGACGTCCCCTTCGAGCTGTTCTTCGGCTATCCCGACGAGTCGGAGTACGCCGACACCGTCACCGGCCTGGTGTCGGACCGCGTCGCCAGCCGGATCGCCGCCCAGGACTCGACGCTGTGGGGTCCCGAGGCTGAGTCCGAGGCGGCCAAGCGGCTGGCCTGGGTCGACCTCGCAACCACCTCGCGTCCGCTCGTCGCCGAGATCGACGCGCTCCGCGCCGAGCTGTCGGCCGACGGTGTCGACCACGTCGTGCTGTGCGGCATGGGCGGCTCGTCGCTCGCGCCGGAGGTGATCTGCGCGACGGCGGGCGTCGAGCTGACCGTCCTGGACTCCTCCGACCCCGACACCGTCCGGGCCGCCCTCGCCGACCGGCTCGACCGCACGGTCGTCGTGGTGTCGAGCAAGTCCGGCAGCACGCTCGAGACCGACAGCCAGAAGCGGGCGTACGAAGCCGCCTTCCGGGCCGCCGACGTCGACCCGGCGGGCCGCGTCGTCGTCGTCACCGACCCCGGGTCGCCGCTGGACCAGGCGGCCCGCGAGGCCGGCTACCGCGTCGTCAACGCCGACCCGAACGTCGGCGGCCGCTACTCCGCGCTGACCGCGTTCGGCCTGGTCCCGAGCGGCCTGGCCGGCGCCGACATCGGCGGCCTGCTCGACGAGGCCGCCGCGATCGCTCCGGCGCTGGCGGCCGACTCCCCCGACAACCCGGGCCTCCGTCTCGGCGGCCTGCTCGGCACGGCGGCCCGGCACGGCGTCGACAAGGTCGTGCTCGCCGATGCCGGCTCCGGCCTCGCAGGCTTCCCGGACTGGACCGAGCAGCTGATCGCCGAGTCCACCGGCAAGGGCGGAAAGGGCCTGCTGCCGGTCGTGGTCGAAGGCACCGACGCCGTCAACTTCGCGCCCAGCACGCCCGACGAGGTGCTGGTCACGATCGGTCCGTCCCAGCCCGTGGGCGAGCCCAGCGGCTTCGACACGGCGCGACCGGCGTCGGGGTTCGGCGCGACTGTCGGCGCTCCGCTCGGCGCCCAGATGCTGCTGTGGGAGTACGCCACGGCCGTCGCCGGTCGGGTCATCGGGATCAACCCGTTCGACCAGCCGGACGTCGAGAGCGCGAAGGCGGCCGCCCGCGAGCTGCTCGGCGGCTCCGGCGGGTCGCCCGTCCCGGCGTTCGTCGACGGCGCGGTCGAGGTGTACGCCTCGCCCGGGCTACTCGACGGCGACACTCGTACGGTGTCCGCGGCGGTCGACTCACTGCTGGCGGAGCTGGACCCCGACCGCGGCTACCTGGCAGTGATGGCCTACCTCGACCGGACCGCCGACGCCGAGATCGCCCCGGCCCGGGTGGCCCTGGCCCAGCGGACCGGTCGGCCGACCACGTTCGGCTGGGGGCCGCGCTTCCTGCACTCGACCGGGCAGTACCACAAGGGTGGCCCGGCGACGGGAGTCTTCCTCCAGATCACCGGAGCGCCGAACGACGACCTGCCGGTGCCCGGTCGCGACTTCACCTTCGGCGGATTCATCGCCGCGCAGGCGTCCGGTGACGCGAAGGTGCTGGCCGATCGCGGTCGGCCCGTCCTTCGCCTCCATCTCACCGATCGCAGTGCGGGCGCGGCACACCTGAAGGACGTGTTGCTCAGTACTGTTGGGTCGTGAGCCGCTCCGCCACCAACCCGCTGCGCGATCCCCAGGATCGGCGACTGCCGCGAATCGCCGGACCCTGCAGCCTGGTGATCTTCGGCGTCACCGGCGACCTGTCGCGCAAGAAGCTGATGCCGGCCGTCTACGACCTGGCCAACCGGGGACTTCTGCCGCCGGGCTTCTCGCTCGTCGGCTTCGCCCGCCGCGACTGGGCGGACGAGGACTTCGCCCAGATCGTCCACGACGCGGTCAAGTCGCACGCGCGGACGCCGTTCCGTGAGGAGGTCTGGCGACAGCTCTCCGAGGGCTTCCGGTTCGTGCCCGGCGAGTTCGACGACGACAAGGCCTTCCACCAGCTGCGGGAGACGATCGACGAGCTCGACGAGCTGCGCGGCACCAGCGGCAACTTCGCGTTCTACCTGTCGATCCCGCCGCGCTTCTTCTCGACCGTCCTCGGTCAGCTGAAGGAGCACGGCCTCGCCAAGGCGGGTGGCGCGTCCTGGCGCCGGGTCGTCGTCGAGAAGCCGTTCGGCAGCAACCTGGCCACCGCCCGGCAGCTCAACGACGTCGTCTCCGAGGTGTTCCCGCCGGAGGCCGTCTTCCGGATCGACCACTACCTGGGCAAGGAGACCGTCCAGAACATCCTGGCGTTCCGGTTCGCGAACGCGATGTTCGAGCCGGTGTGGAACAGCAACTACGTCGACCACGTCCAGATCACCATGGCCGAGGACATGGGCATCGGCGGTCGGGCCGGCTACTACGACGGCATCGGCGCCGCCCGCGACGTGATCCAGAACCACCTGCTCCAGCTGATGGCGCTGATCGCCATGGAGGAGCCGACCAGCTTCGACGCCAAGAGCCTGCGGATCGAGAAGCAGAAGATCCTGTCCGCGGTGAAGCTGCCCGGCCGGCTCGACCTGCACACGGCCCGTGGCCAGTACTCCGAAGGCTGGCAGGGCGGCGTCAAGGTCGGCGGCTACCTGGACGAGGACGACATCCCCACCGACTCGGTGACCGAGACGTACGCGGCGCTCCGGCTCGACATCGACACCCGGCGGTGGGCGGGAGTGCCGTTCTACCTGCGCACCGGCAAGCGGCTCGGCCGTCGGGTCACCGAGGTCGCCGTCGTGTTCAAGCGGGCGCCGCACCTGCCGTTCAACGAGACCGCGACCGAGGGCCTCGGCGAGAACGCGCTGGTGATGCGGATCCAGCCCGACGAGGGCGTCACCCTCCGGTTCGGCGCCAAGGTGCCGGGCACCGCGATGGAGCTTCGTGACGTCAACATGGACTTCGCGTACGGCGGCGCCTTCGTCGAGTCCAGCCCCGAGGCGTACGAGCGATTGATCCTCGACGTCCTGCTCGGCGATCCGCCGCTCTTCCCCCAGCACGAGGAGGTCGAGCTGTCCTGGCAGATCCTCGACCCCGTCATCGAGCACTGGGCGAAGACCGGACGGCCCGAGGCCTACCCCGCCGGCACCTGGGGCCCGCCCTCGGCCGACGCCATGCTGACCAACGACGGACGGGGGTGGCGGCGGCCGTGAACGTCGACCTCACCGACACCAACGCCAGCCAGATCGCGGCCGCGCTCGTCAAGGCCCGACGCGCGGCCGGCAGCCCGGCCATGGGCATGGTCCTCACGTTCATCGTCGTCACCGACGAGAAGCACTGCGACGACGCGATGCGAGCGGCGGCGGCGGTGTCGGCGGAGCATCCGGCGCGGATCCTCGGCGTGTTGCGCGGGCCGGCGCGCGGGCGGGCCCGGCTCGACGCCGAGGTCCGGATCGGCAACAACACCTCCGGTGAGTCGGTGCTGCTGCGGATGGGCGGCGAGCTGGTCCGCCACGCCGAGTCGGTCGTCCTGCCGCTGCTCCTGCCCGACTCCCCCGTCGTGGCCTGGTGGCCGTGCGACGCGCCGGACGACGTCGCGCACGATCCGCTCGGGAGTCTCGGCCAGCGCCGGATCACCGACTCGGCGTCCACGCCGCGGAGCTCCCGCACCGCGCTGCGCACCCAGGCCACCTACTACGCGGCCGGCAACACCGACCTGGCGTGGACCCGACTGACGCCGTGGCGGGCGCTGCTCGCGGCGGCGCTCGACCAGCATCCGGTGACGGTGACCGGCGCCGAGATCGCCGCCGAGCGGTCCAACCCGAGCGCCGACCTGCTCGCCGCCTGGCTGCGCAACCGGCTCAAGGTGCCGGTCGACCAGAAGGCGGCGCGCGGTCCGGGCCTGTCTCGAGCCCGCCTGCTGACCCGACACGGCGACATCGCGATCTCGCGGCCGTCCGGCCACACCGCGACGTTCACGATCCCCGGCGAGGCCGACCGTCCGGTGGCGCTGAAGCGGCGCGACACCGCCGAGCTGATCGCGGAGGAGCTGCGCCGGCTCGACGAGGACGACGTCTTCGCCGCCACGATGAAGGAGCTGACCCGGCGGCAACCGGCCAAGCGCTCGGCCCGCCGATGAGCGCTCCAGCCGTCGTGGTGCACCGCACCGCGGACCTGCTCGCCTCGGCGGTCGCGGCCCGCCTCGTCACGCGGCTGGTCGACCTGCAGAGCACCGGCCGGATCCCCTCGACCGTCCTCACCGGCGGCACGATCGCCGACCGGGTCCACCGGTCCGTCGCCGACTCGGACGCCCGGGACGCCGTCGACTGGGGTCGGGTGAGCCTGTGGTGGGGCGACGAACGGTTCCTGCCGGTCGGCGATCCCGAGCGCAACGAGACCCAGTGCCGGGCCGCCCTGCTCGACCACGTGCCCGTCGACCCGGCCCGGGTCCATCCGATGCCGGCCGCCGACGGCACGCTCGACGCCGACTCCGGGGCGGAGCAGTACGCCGAGACGCTGCGGCGGGCGACGGCCCCCGAGGACCACGGCGACGTCCCGACGTTCGATCTCCTCATGCTCGGCATCGGCCCGGACGGTCACGTCGCGTCGCTGTTCCCCGAGCACCCCGCGCTCTACGACGACCGCTCGGTCGTCGGCGTCCACGGCTCGCCCAAGCCGCCGGCGACGCGGGTGTCGCTGACCTTTCCCAGCCTGAACCGGGCGCGTGAGGTGTGGTTCCTGGCCTCCGGCGAGAGCAAGGCCCGCGCCGTCCGACTCGCACTCGGCGGCGCCGGTCGGATGCAGGTGCCGGCCGCCGGCGTGCGCGGCTCGGCGCGGACCCTCTGGCTGCTCGACGCGGCGGCCGCGAGTCAGCTACCCCGTGGCCTGCACCGGATCGACTCGCCGTAGCGACGGCTCGTCGACGCTGGTTAGAAGACGACCTCGCCGCGCTTGCGGCGGTCCCGCAGCAGTTGCAGGGCCTCCTCGAGGATCTCCTCGGCCTCGTCGTCGGAGCGGCGCTCCTTCACGTACGCGAGGTGGGTCTTGTACGGCTCGATCTTCGGAGCCGGCGGCGGGTTGGCCTCGTCGCGGTTGGCCGGCAGTCCGCAACGCGGGCAGTCCCACGTGTCCGGTAGCACCGCCTCGACCGCGAAGCTGGGCCGTGTGTGATGTCCGTTGGCGCAGAAGTACGAGACGGTCTGCCTCGGCGCGGCCTCACCGCGCTCCGCCTCGCCCATGGGTCCGGCACCGACCCGGCTTCCCCGGATCGCACTGCCACCAGCCACGCTCGCTCTCCTTCGTCACGGGTCCAAGGCCGACCGCGGGACCGCGGCCAGCCGTCGCGTCAGCCCGACTTGAGCAGCAGGCCCAACGCGAAGACGCACAGGAGCCAGATCAGGCCGATTCCGACCGTGATCCGGTCCAGGTTGCGCTCGGCGACCGACGAGCCGCCCAATCCGGTGGAGACGCCGCCGCCGAACATGTCGGACAGGCCGCCGCCGCGTCCCTTGTGCAAGAGCACGAGCAGGATCAGCAGACCGCTCGTCACGATCAGCAGGATCGAGAACGCGAGTACCACGGGATCGTCAGGCCCTTCTTGCTGTCAATGGCGCAGTCTCGCCATCGGTCGTCACAGGATCGGCAGGTCGTAGAACCGGCAGATGGCGCCGAACTCGTCCGCCTGCAGGCTGGCTCCGCCGACCAGCGCGCCGTCGACATCTGACTGCGCCATGATGGCGGCGACGTTGGCTGCCTTGACCGAGCCGCCATACAGGATACGCATCGAGCCGGCCACGTCGACCGACCAGGTCTCCCCCACGCGCTTCCGGATCGCCGCGCACACCTCCTGGGCGTCCTCCGGCGTCGCCACCTCCCCCGTGCCGATCGCCCAGACCGGCTCGTACGCCACGACCAGGCCCGCGGCCCGTTCGGCGTCGATGCCCGCCAGCGAGCCGTCGATCTGGCCGAGGGTGAAGTCGACGTGGTCGCCGGCCTGCCGGACCTCGAGCCCCTCGCCGACGCAGACGATCGGGATCATGTCCGCCTCGAGCGCGCGCCGTGCCTTGGCGTTGACCAGCGCGTCGTCCTCGCCGTGATGCTGCCGGCGCTCCGAGTGACCGACGACGACGTAGGTGCATCCGAGCTTGGCCAGCATCGCCGCCGAGATCTCCCCGGTGTACGCACCACCGTCGTGGACCGACACGTCCTGGGCGCCGTACCGGAGCTCCAACCGGTCGCCGTCGACGAGGGTCTGGACGCTGCGCAGGTCGGTGTACGGCGGCAGCACGGCGACCTCGGACTTGCTCGGGTCGTGTCCCTTGTCGGACAGGATCCAGGCCAGCTTCTGGACGAGCACCACGGCCTCTTGATGGTTGAGGTTGCTCTTCCAGTTGCCCGCCATCAGCGGGACTCGCTTGGACCGCGCCATCACTGCTCCAGGATCTGCAGGCCCGGCAGGGGCTTGCCTTCGAGGTACTCGAGGCTGGCGCCGCCACCGGTCGAGATGTGCCCGAACTGGTCGTCGCGGAGCTCGAGCTGGCGGACGGCTGCCGCCGAGTCGCCGCCGCCGACCACGGTCAGGCCGTCGACCTCGGTGAGCGCGTGCGCGACGGCCGCGGTGCCGGCGGCGTACGTCCGCCGCTCGAAGACGCCCATCGGGCCGTTCCAGAAGACCGTCGCGGCGTCTCGGATCGCGGCGGCGAAGGCGTGGGCCGACTCGGGCCCGATGTCGGCGCCGAGCTGGTCGGCCGGCATCCGGTCGGCCGGCACGGTCGTCGCCGCCGCCTCCGCGTCCAGGTCCGGGACCACGACGATGTCGGTCGGCAGCACGATCTCGACGCCGCGTTCGCCGGCGGTGTCGAGGTAGCCGCGTACGGTCTCGATCTGGTCCCGCTCGAGCAGGCTCGTGCCGACCTCGTGGCCCTGCGCGGCGAGGAACGTGAACACCATGCCGCCGCCGATCAGCAGCCGGTCGGCCGGTTGGAGCAGCGCCTCGATGACACCGAGCTTGTCGGACACCTTCGAGCCGCCGAGGACCACGACGTACGGCCGGTCCGGCGCCTCGACGAGCCTCCGGAGCGCCCGTACCTCGGCCTCGACCAGCCCGCCGGCCGCGTGCGGCAGCCGCTCCGCGACGTCGACCACGCTGGCGTGCCGCCGGTGCACGGCGCCGAAGCCGTCGGACACGAACGCGTCCGCGAGCGCCGCGAGCTGGTCGGCGAACCCGGCCCGCTCGGCGTCGTCCTGGCTCGTCTCGCCGGCGTTGAACCGGACGTTCTCGAGCAGTGCGACGTCGCCGTCGGACAGGCCGTCGACCGTCTCGCGGGCGCTGTCGCCGACCGTGTCCGTGGCGAACGCGACGTCGGCACCGAGCAGCTCGCCGAGCCGCTCGGCCACCGGTCGCAGGCTGTAGGCCGGGTCGGGCTTGCCCTTCGGCCGGCCGAGATGGGCGATCACGATCACGCGGGCGCCGGCGTCGCGCAGCCGCTGGATCGTCGGCACGCTGGCCCGGATGCGCCCGTCGTCGGTGATCGTCGCGCCGTCGAGGGGGACGTTGAGGTCGCTGCGGACGAGCACCCGTTTGCCACGCAGCTCGCCGAGCTCGTCGATCGTCTTCACGTACGTCGGATCTCGAGGCGTGCGATCAGAGCGTCTGACCGACGTGGGCCACGAGGTCGGCGAGCCGGTTGGAGTAGCCCCACTCGTTGTCGTACCAGCCGAACACCTTGACCTGGTCGCCGAGCACCTTGGTGAGCGGCGCGTCGAAGATGCAGGACGCCGGGTCGGTGACGATGTCGGACGACACGATCGGGTCCTCGCTGTAGCGAACGATGCCGGCGAGCGGGCCGTCGGCGGCCTCCCGGAACAGCGCGTTGACCTCGTCGACGGACGTCTCGCGGCTGGCGGTGAAGGTCAGGTCGGTCAGCGACCCGGTCGGCGTCGGCACCCGAATCGAGTAGCCGTCCAGCCGCCCGTTGAGCTCCGGCAGCACCAGTCCGATCGCCTTGGCGGCACCGGTCGTCGTCGGCACGAGGTTGATCGCGGCCGCTCGCGCCCGACGCGGGTCCTTGTGCGGGCCGTCCTGCAGATTCTGGTCGGCCGTGTACGCATGGATCGTCGTCATCAGCCCGCGGACGATACCGAGCCCCTCGTGCAGCACCTTGGCCATCGGCGCGAGACAGTTGGTCGTGCACGACGCGTTGGACACGATGTCGTGCGCCGCCGGGTCGTACTGGTCGAGGTTGACGCCGGGAACGACGGTGATGTCATCGTTCTTGGCCGGCGCCGAGATGACGACCTTGCGCGCGCCGGCGTCCAGATGCGCCCGCGCCTTCGTCGCGTCGGTGAAGAGGCCGGTCGACTCCAGCACGACGTCGGCGCCGAGATCCTTCCACGGCAGGGACGCCGGCTCGCGCTCCTCGAGGGCCGCGATCGACTCGCCGTCGACGACGATCGAGTCGCCGCTGGCCTCGACCGAGCCGGGGAAGCGACCCAGGATCGAGTCGAACTTGAGCAGCTGGGCAAGGCTGGCGTTGTCGGTCAGGTCGTTGACCCCCACCACCTTGATGTCAGCCTCCGAGGCCGACACGGCGCGGAAGAAGTTGCGGCCGATCCGGCCGAATCCATTGATGCCTACGCGGACGGTCACGGGCACGTTCTCCTCGGATGCGGGGCGCGATGTCACTCCTTGCGTCTCCGTCCGACCCTACCGGCTGCACCGCACCCGGCCCGGAGTGGAGGGGCACCTCGGCCTCGACGACCGTCGGCTCGCCGCTCGGGCCGTGGCGGGCTGTTCCCGCGCAGCCCGTAGGCTGGCGGCATGGAGTCCCTGACCTGTCCCAAGTGCCACGGCGCCATGCGCACCTACGAGCGCAGTGGCGTGACCATCGACCAGTGCTCGGACTGCCGTGGCATCTTCCTCGACCGCGGTGAGCTCGAGAAGCTCATCGACGCCGATGCCCGCTTCCACGCCGAGTCGGCCGCCGCGGCACCGGCCGCACCGTCGGCATCGTCGGCGCCGGCAGCACCACCTCCGCCGCCTCCGCCGCCGCGTGGATACGAGCGCGGCTACGACCGCCGCTACGACGACGACTCTCCCGACAAGCGCCGGTACGACCGGGACGACTACTACTACGGCTCGAAGCGCAAGAAGAAGAAGCGGTCGATCTTCGAGGAGCTCTTCGACTAGCCCCTTCGACTAGGGCGCGTCGGCGAGCATGTCCGGCGTGAGGCTCGACTCGGTGTCGGGGATGCCCAGCTCCTGAGCGCGCTTGTCCGCCATCGCGAGCAGCCGCCGGATGCGGCCGGCGATCGCGTCCTTCGTCAGCGGCGGGTCGTGCATGTGGCCGAGCTCTTCGAGGCTGGCCTGCTTGTGCTCGACACGCAGCACACCGGCGACTCGCAGGTGGTCCGGGATGTCGTCGCCGAGGATCTCCAGTGCTCGTGACACCCGCGCCCCGGCGGCGACCGCGGCCCGCGCGGACCTTCGCAGGTTGGCGTCGTCGAAGTTGGCCAGGCGGTTGGCGGTCGCCCGTACCTCCCGACGCATCCGACGCTCTTCCCACGCCAGCAACGCCTCGTGGGCCCCGAGCCGGGTGAGCAGCGCCCCGATCGCCTCGCCGTCGCGGATCACGACCCGGTCGACGCCGCGTACCTCGCGCGCCTTGGCCTGGATGCCGTGCCGACGGGCGGCGCCGACCAAAGCCAGGGCCGCCTCCGGCCCCGGGCAGGTCACCTCGAGCGAAGACGAGCGACCGGGCTCGGTCAGCGAGCCGTGGGCCAGGAACGCCCCGCGCCAGGCCGCCACGGCGTCGCAGCCCGATCCCGACACGACCTGGGGCGGCAGACCGCGTACGGGGCGACCGCGACCGTCGATGAGTCCGGTCTGCCGGGCCAGGGCCTCGCCCTCCTTGATCACGCGTACGACGTAGCGGGTGCCCGACTTCAATCCGCCGCCGGAGACCACGACGACCTCGCTCTGATGGCCGTAGACCTCGAGGAGGTCGCGACGCAGCCGGCGGGCGGCGGCACCGGTGTCGAGCTCGGCCTCGACCACGATCCGGCCCCCCACGATATGGAGGCCGCCGGCGAACCGCAGCATCGTCGAGACCTCCGCCTTGCGGCAGCAGGACTTCGTGATGGTGGTGCTGGTGAGCTCGGCTTTGACCTGCGCCGTCATGGCCATGTGATCGATCCTGCCCCGTCTCATTACTGCTCTGGCCGCGGAAACGTGCACATCGCGCCACGGTCCGCGTGCCCGAGACGCAGGCCGTCACTCTAGTGCGCCCAGGTTGGAGCCGTCGCACGAAGGGGCCTCACACACCCAAGGCCACAGTAGGACGAACCGGGCCGCCGTCAAAGCATCCGGCGGCTATATCACCCGCGCCGGACGACGCGGCGGATCGCTGAAGATCTCCTCGTACGCCGCGGCCAGCCGCAGCGGATCGTGCCGGGCCGTACCGTCGCTCGCCGCGACGTCCTCGATCACCAGCTCGGCGCCGAGCCGAGCCGCGACCGATCGCAGGGCATCCGGCCGAGCGACCCGCTTCTCGTCGGCCAGGACGACGTCGACCGGAAGGTCCGGCGCGTGCTTGGCCAGCACCTCCAGGTGCCGCTCCGGTGAGTATCCCTCGGTCTCGCCGGCCTGCGGCGCCAGGTTGAGGACCACCAGACGACGGGCCCGGGTCTGGTGCAGGGCGGTGAAGAGCTCCGGCACGAGCAGGTGCGGTATCACGCTGGTGAACCAGGATCCGGGGCCGAGCACGACCCAGTCCGCAGCGTCGAGGGCCGCCAGGGTCTCCGGACAGGCCGGCGGGTCGCTCGGCTCCAGAGCCACCTCGACCACGTCACCGCGGGCGGTCGCCACCTCGACCTGGCCGCGCACGGTGGTCAGCCCCTCCGGGTCGTCGGGAGCGAGGCCGCGGACCTGGGCGGCGATGTTGAGTGGCACGGCGCTCATCGGCAGCACCCGGCCCTGCGCGCCGAGCAGCCGACCCACCCAGTCGAGGCCGTCGACGGCGCCGCCGAGCAGCTCCCACAGCGCGACGATCAGCAGGTTGCCGACCGCGTGCCCGTGCAGGGACCCGGACGAGGCGAACCGGTGCTGGAGGACCTCCGCCCAGGTCCGGCCCCACTCGTCGTCGCCGCACAGCGCCGCCAGCGCCTGTCGCAGGTCACCCGGCGGCAGTACGTCGAGCTCGTCGCGCAGTCGCCCCGACGAGCCGCCGTTGTCCGCGACGGTCACGACCGCCGTCAGATGGGTGGCGACCCGACGCAGGGCGGCCAGCGAGTTGGCCAGGCCGTGCCCGCCGCCCATGGCGACCACGCGCGGCGGCGTGCCGACGTCGACCGGCCGACGCTCCACACTCGGACGCCGCCAGGGCGTGCCGCTCACTCGCGCCCCAGGTCGCGATGCAGCACCAGGGTCTCGACCCCGCGGGCTCGCAGCCGGCCGGCCAGCGCTTCGGCCATCGTCACGCTGCGATGCTTGCCACCGGTGCAGCCGATCGCGATCGTGACGAACCGCTTGCCCTCGCGGACGAAGCCGTTGGTGAGGTCGTTGACCAGCCGCTCGTAGTTGTCGAGGAACTCGGCGGCGCCGGGCTGGCCGCACACGTAGTCGCGGACGGCGGCGTCCAACCCGCTCAGGGGCCGCAGCTCCGGCACCCAGAACGGGTTGGGCAGGAAGCGCATGTCGGCGACCATGTCGGCGTCGACCGGGATGCCGTACTTGAAGCCGAACGACACCACCGTCGCGCGCAGCCCGACATGAGCCGGATCGCCGAACGCCGTGCCGATCTTGGCGACCAGCTGATGAACATTGAGGTCGCTGGTGTCGATCAGCACGTCGGCGTCGCCGCGCAGCCCGGCCAGCGCCGCCCGCTCCTCGGCGATGCCGTCCAGGAGGGTCCGGCCGCGCTGCAGCGGATGCGGGCGGCGGGCGGCGTCCTGGCGCCGGACCAGGGCGTCGTCGGAGGCCTCGAGGAACAGGATCGACGGCCGCAGGCCGGCCTCCCGCAGCTGGCGGAGTGCGCCGTCGAGCTCGGCGAAGAAGCCACCCGCGCGAGCGTCGACGACCACGGCCAGCCGGGCCTCTCCTCCGCCCTCGGTCCCGACCAGCTCGATCACCGAGCCGATCAGCTGCGGCGGCAGGTTGTCGACGACGAACCAGCCCAGATCCTCCAGGGCCTTCGCGGCCGTGCTGCGGCCGGCTCCGGTCATGCCGGTCACCAGCACGAGGTCCTGCACGAGCTTGCCGACGTCCGGCTCGGGCTCGGTCACGACACCTCCTCGTCGTCCGGCCCGGACTCGTCGAGCAGCTCGCCGGTCGCGGTGTTGACCGCCGGCATCGCGGGACGCTCCTCCGAGGGCTTGGCGGTGACCGCCAGGGCGTCCACGACCGACTGGGCCAGCCGGGGTCCGAAGCCGGGCACCTCGGCGACCTCCTCGACGCTGGCGGCTCGGACCTTCTTCAGCGAGCCGAAGCGCTTGAGGAGCGCCTTGCGGCGGGCCTCTCCCAGCCCCGGGATCTCGTCGAGCGCGCTGCGGGTCATCCGCTTCGA